>DHKFR23503__coassemble_929_pt1 | contig 13464 bp, 13 predicted proteins | sample DHKFR23503__metabat2_high_PE_003 | metagenome-assembled genome bin DHKFR23503
ATAATCAAATTATTTGTATTATTTTAATTTATAATTGTATATAATATTATACTATACTTTAATAATAAAAGGAGTAATTATATGATAGAAGATTTAAAACATAAATTAAAAAATTATAAACCTTATATAAATGGATATAAAAATATGAAAAGAGCTTCAGTATTAATACCTATAGTAAAAAAAGATAATACTCACTATATATTATTTCAAGTTAGATCTAAAAATTTAAAAACACAACCTAATGAAATATCTTTTCCTGGAGGAAAAATAGAAATTAATGAAAATCCACTTGATACAGTTATAAGAGAAACTTGTGAAGAACTTGGCACGACTGTAAAAAATATAAATATTATTTCACCACTAGATTTACTTATAACACCTGGTAATATGATAATTCATCCTTTTGTAGGATATATAGATAATATAGATAACCTTAATTTAAATAAAGATGAAGTAGATCACATTTTTTTAGTTCCTATATCTTATTTATTAGAAAATGATCCATGTCTTTATAATAATGAAGTCAAGGTTATCCCAAATGAAAATTTTCCTTATGATATTATACCTAATAAAGAGAATTATAAGTTTTCTACTAGTAACTACAGAGTTTTATTTTATAAATACGAAAATTATGTAATATGGGGTATAACCGCTAAAATATTAGAAAATTTCTTAGAATTTTTAGAAATATAAAAAAGAAATGTTTAAATTTAAACATTTCTTTTTTATATTTTTAGTTTTTCAAATGTTTCTAAAAATGCATCAACTATTTCAGGATCAAATTGAGTACCTGAGCAATTTCTCAACTCTTCACACGCTTGCTTATGAGACATCTTGGCTTTATATGATCTAGTACTAGTCATGGCTTCATAAGAGTCAATAACTGCTATTATTCTTGATAAGTATGGAATATCCTTTTTAGATAATCCAAAAGGATAACCTCTTCCATCCCATCTTTCATGATGAGATAAAATTTCCTTATCTATACTAGATATCTCAGGAGTTATTTTAGATATTCTATATCCTTTTTCACAATGACTTCTCATTATATCCATTTCTTTTTCATCTAACTTACCTGGCTTTGATAATATTTCATCTGGTATAGATATTTTGCCTATGTCATGGAAAATAGCTAATAATTCTAATCTCTTTGTTTCTTCTTTGGTTAGATTAAGTTTTTTAGCTATTGGTTTTGCAAAATATTTAACTCTATTAGTATGTTTATATGTTTCTAAGCTTTTAGATTTTAAGGATTCATTTAAAGAACGAAGTATGTTTTCTTTATTTTTTCCTGACTGTATAAGTTTTTGTCTATATGCCATATCCTCTGCTTCTTTTAATATTTCATCAATATCTGTATCTATATTTTTTTTCGTAGCATATCCTAAAGATATACTAAGAGGAATATAATTATATTCTTTAGAGTTACATGTAACTTTTATTTTTTCACATAGATTTTTAGCAGCATCTTCATCTGTATTTGGAAGTAGTATGATAAATTCATCTCCTCCCCATCTAACTATTATATTTTCATCTTTACATACTTGTTTTAAAACTTCAGATGCTTTAATTAATAGTTCATCACCTTTTAAGTGTCCTGCTGTGTCATTTATTATTTTTAATCCATCCATATCTCCCATTATAAGACTAAGGGGTAAATATTTTTCATTATTTAATAACTTTACCTTTTCATCAAAATAAGTTCTATTATATACTCCTGTTAATTTATCTGTAAAACTTATCCTTCTTAGTTCTTTTTCTGATAATTCCTTTGATGTAATATCTCTTGCTATACCAACTATACCATTTATATTTCCTTTTGTATCTAGTATAGGTGTCTTTATACATTCTAAATATTTTATATCATTATTATCTTCTAATTTAAATTTAATAATTTCTTTTTTCTTATTATTTATTATTGATTTATCTGTTTTTATTATATTACCTATCACCTCTGAATTTGTTGTTAATTGTGATTCTTTTTTACCTATTACATTTTCTTTAACTGTATCAAAAAAATCATTAGCAAATGCTTTATTACAATTTAAATAAGTTCCATCTAAATTTTTATAAAAAATACAATCGGGTATTGTATCTATCAACGTTGATAATAAATTTTTTTGATTAATTATCTCTTCTTCATATTTTTTTTCTTCAGTAACTTCATTTAGTATACCTAAAAAACCAATTAAATTATCTTTACTATCTTTCATTGGTGCTATATAACATTTTAAAAAATTATCATTGAAGTATCCTTTAAATAGTATTCCTTCGCCTAAAGTTCTTACTTTACTGTAATTATCTGAGTATTCTTTTCCTAATTCTTCCCCATATATTTCAAATAGTGTTTTTCCTATAATATCTTCTTTTATTTTATTTAAAGACTTTGCAAGATAATTATTTACAAATTTAAATTTACCATCTAATCCCATACACCATATAGAATATGGAACAGTATCTAGTAATATTTCTAACATATTATTATCCATATATTTTCAAGCCTCCTTATTACATTATATTTGCATAGTATATATAATATCATATTTATACATTTTTTTCATTTTTATAATTTTTATTTCAAAAAATAAAAATGTACCTTAAATATTTAAGGCACATTTTTATAATTACTTAACTAATTCTCCTTGTAATGAGAATGTTTTTGGTGATGTTATTTTAACATTAACTAATTTACCAACTATATCTTCACTTCCACCAGTAAAGTTTACTAATTTATTTTGTCTAGTTCTACCTGTTAATACATTGTCATCAGTTTTACTTTTTCCTTCAACTAAAACTTCAACAACTTTATCTTTGTATCCTTCATTTATCTTTGCTATTTCTTCATTTACTACAGCTAATACTCTATTAAATCTTTCATGTTTTACATCTTCTGGTATTTGGTCTTCCATTTTCGCAGCTGGAGTTCCTTCTCTCTTTGAGTATATAAATGTAAATGCTGTATCGTATTTTACTTTTCTAACTACATCTATAGTGTCTAATAAATCTTCTTCAGTTTCACCAGGGAATCCTATCATAAGGTCAGTTGAAAATGCTATATCAGGAATTTCTTTCTTAGCTTTTTCTATTATTTCTAAGTAATGTTCTTTACTATAATGTCTATTCATTTTCTTAAGTAATCTTGTACTTCCACATTGAACTGGTAAGTGCATAAATTCACATACTTTATCACAATCTCTCATCGCATATATAACTTCATCAGATATATCTTTAGGGTGAGATGTCATAAATCTTATTCTCTCTAAACCTTCTATTTCATTTACTATTCTTAAAAGCTCTGCAAATGTTACAGGATTGTCTAAAGTCTTACCATATGAATCTACATTTTGACCAAGTAATGTTACTTCCTTAGTTCCATTTGCAACTAATTCTTTTATTTCATTTACTATATCTTCAACAGTTCTACTTCTTTCTCTACCTCTAGTGTATGGTACTATACAGTACGTACAGAAGTTGTTACATCCATACATTATATTTACAAAGGCTTTAAGTTCAAATTTTCTACTACTTCTAAGACCTTCTACTACTTCTCCATCTACATCCCAAACATCTACTAACATACCATCTGATTCCATTGATGAAGCTAATAATTCTGGGAATTTATAAAGATTGTGTGTTCCAAATACTAAATCAACATGATTATATTTAGACTTTAGCTCTTTAACAACATGAGGTTGTTGCATCATGCATCCACAAACAGCTATTTTTAAATCTGGATTTTTACGTTTATTAAACTTTAATTGACCTAAGTTTCCATAAACTTTAAGTTCTGCATTTTCTCTTACTGCACAAGTATTGTATATTATAAGATCACATTCTTCAGCAAGCATAGTTTTTTGATAACCCATATCATCAAGCATTGCACATAACTTTTCTGAGTCATGTTCATTCATTTGACACCCAAAAGTTTGAATCATATATTTTGGTTTTGTTTGATGTATTGCATAAAATCTTGAATTTTTTTCAGCTATTGCTTCTATAAATCTATCTTGTTCTTGTATTTTCTCTATAGGAACTTGTACTTGTTTTCTTTTGCTCATAATCGTAACCTCCTTATTACTAAGTAAATCATATTATATCAAATTATACCATTATTTTAAAGATATCATTTTATATTTAAGTATCTATATTTTTGATTTGGATATACTAGTTTATATAATGTCTTTTAGAGGTGATAAAATGCTTGTTGTTTTAATTAGAAGTATAATACTGTATATATCAGTTTTAATAGCTTTAAGAGTTATGGGTAAAGGTGAAATTGCAGAAATGAATGCATTTGATTTAGTAATAACACTACTTATTGCAGAAGTTGCAGCTATTCCTATGCAAGATAATAATATCCCTATGTTATATGGAATAGCATCAATTACAGGACTTGTTTTTTTAGAAATTTTAATTTCTTATATATCTTTAAAAAGTAGAACTATGAGTAAAATTTTATCCGGTAGTCCTGCTATTCTTATAGATAAAAGTAAACTAAATTATAAACAATTAAAAAAAGAGCGTGTATCTATTGAAGAACTACTTGAAGAATTGCGTACTCAAGGATATTTTAACCTTAAAGAAGTTCAATATGCAATACTTGAAACTAGTGGAGATTTAAGTATCGTTCCATCAACATCTTATGATCCTAATAAAACAAATACTTTTAAACATTTGCCTCTTCCTGTTATAATAGATGGCAAAATTATAAAAGAAAATCTTTCTGAAATAAACAAAGATGACAAATGGCTTTTTAAAATTTTAAAATCTAATAATATAAAAAGAATTAAAGATGTTTTAATTTGTATAATAGATGAAAATGATGAAATTATTATCCAAAGAAAAAACGACTAAATGAGGTGAATAAATATGAAGCACGTTATTGCAGTTTTAGTATGGACTTTATTATTTATATCTTTAGGTATTTATTCAGAGAACAAAATACATGATTTTACGAATAAATTCAATTCTGAAATTGAATTTATTCAAAAAGATATTGAAGATGATAAACTTGATGAAGCTCTTGTAGATATAAAAAATTGGTCTAAATCATGGCACAAAGAAAAGGAATTTTGGTATAAGATAGTAGATCATGAGTATTTTGATGATATATGTTTATCACTTAATATACTTGAACAAAGCGTTAAGTATACTGATAAATTGGCTGCATTAGAGCAAATTGAAACTATAAAAATGCTTTTAAATAATATTTTAGAATCAGAAAAATGTGATTTAAACCACATATTCTAATAAAAAATTCGCTTTAATCATGTTGCTAACGACTTTGTCCGTTGATCAAAATATTTTACGCTCAAAGTCAATGTGTTAATATAACTATAGTTACAAATTTATCTATAAGTATTGAAGTAATATAATTTTCTTAAGCGTAAAAAAATAGGCTAATATGAGCCTATTTTTTAATATCTAACTTTATATAAATATAATCCTTTAGCTGGTGCAGTATCTGACGCTTTAGTTCTATCTTTTTTTTCAAGTATTAATTTAATATCTTCAGGCGTCATTTTTTTTTGACCTACATCTATTAGAGCTCCTGTCATTATTCTTACCATATTATATAAAAATCCATTACCTTCAAAGTATATCTCTATTAAACCATTATTTTCTATTATATTTATAGAATATATAGTTCGTACATTTGATTTTTTCTTAGATTTAGACGATGCAAAACTAGTAAAATCATGTTCTCCTATAAAATATTTACTAGCTTCTTTCATTAATTCTATATCTAAATTTTTAGCTATATGAGTAGTATACTTTCTTAAAAATGGATCATGGAATTTATTATTGTATATTTTATATAAATACACTTTTGATTTTGCATTATATCTACTATGAAATCTTTCACTAACTTCTTCTATATTCGTTATTACGATATCTTCTGGTAAATATTCATATAAATATGATTTCATTTTTTCTATAGATAAATTTGAATTTGTTTTAAAGTTAGCAACTTGGCCATATGCATGAACCCCCATATCTGTTCTTCCAGATCCAATTATTTCTATATTTTCATTAACAATTTTACTTAAAACATCTTCTATCTTACCTTGTATTGTCATGTTATTATCTTTTAATCTTTGAAATCCTTTATATCTTGAACCATCATATCTTATAGTCATTTTTATATTTCTCATGTCGTTCCTCTTTCTTTTTTAACTTATATGGCTTTTACAAGTGTATTTTTTATTTTTACTGTTATAGATGTTCCTATTCCTTTTTTACTATTAAGCGTCATTTTTCCACCATGAAGTTTAACTATTTCATTACTTATAGCAAGTCCTAAACCACTACCTGACTCATTATAATCTTCTTGGAAAAACTTATCTAAAACTTTTTCTAAATTTTCTTTTTCTATGCCAACGCCATTATCTACTACTTTAATAGTTGTATATTCTTCATCTTGAGATACTATAATATTTATAAATCCACCTTCATCAGTAAATTTTATAGAGTTTTGAATTAAATTTATTAATACTTGTCTAAGTCTATCTTTATCACCTTGAATTAAATCAATATTTTCATTTTCAAATTCTACATTTAATCTTATATCTTTCTCACTTGATTTTACCTTAAGTTGATTCATAACACCTATTGCTAAACTTTTTATATTTACTGTATCTATTTTTAATTTTATTCTATCTGATGCAAGTCTTGAAAAATCAAGTAATTCTTCAACCAATTTTATAAGTCTTTCTGTTTCATCTTGAATTATTCCTAAACCTAAATCAAGTTCATCTCTTGTTATACCTTCATATCCTAATGTTTCACTCCATCCTTTTATTGATGTAAGTGGAGTTCTAAGTTCATGAGATATTGATGATATGAACTCTTCTTTTAATTTTTCACTTTTATCTATTTCAGACGCCATATATACAAATGTTTTTGCTAAATCTCCTATCTCATCATCTGATATACTCGTGTCTTTTAGCTTTATACTAAAATTACCATGTGCTAATTCATTTGCAAATTCTTTTAATTCTATAAGTGGCTGAATTATAGTTTCTGCAAACCTTAGACTCAATGATATCGCTATTATTAATATAAATATTCCTGCAATTATTAATCCAAGTGCTAACTTAAATATAGTTGCATCTATTTCATTTAATGAGACACTATATCTTATAGCACCTTCTATTACATTATTTATCTTTATAGGTACAGATATACTCATCACATGTTCATTAGTAGACTTTATCTTATGAGTTATAGGAGATAAATCCTTTACATCCTTAATACTCTTTAATGCTTTATCTACATCTTCAGCTTCTATTTTCTCATGTTTTTTTATTCCATACTGATCAATTATAATATACTTATCTTTATTTATTACTTGAATTGCATACTTTAAACCACCTACAACTCTCTGCTTTTCTAGTATATTACTTATTTTTTCATCAAAAGTAGTATTTTCTATATTATTTATACTGTTATTATATACTGAGTTTGTATACTCAACTTGGCTTTTTAAACTTTGCCTTACAGAATCATAGTAATAATTTTGAACATAAAATATAAATAAGCCTTCAAATAAAGTCACAGTTATTATAATTATTATGAAATAATTTTTTATTACTTTTTTTCTTAACCCTTCAAAATGTAGCACTATTATTCTTCCTTTCTAAAACAATATCCATATCCCCAAACAGTTTGTATATATTTAGGTTTTGATGGGTCATCTTCTATTTTGTTTCGTATTCTTCTTATATTTACATCTACTATTTTAAAATCATAAAGATAGTTACTTCCCCAAACTTCTTCAAGTATTTGATCTCTACTTAAAGATTTTTTTGCATTAGTAATTAAATATTTTACTATTGAAAATTCTGTTGGTGTAAGCTCTATCTCTTTACCATTTTTAAATAGCTTTCTTTTATCTAAATTAAGAATAAAAGGTAATGATACTATTTCATTAGAATTTATAATATCATCTTTTTTTATTCTTCTAAGTAAAGCACTTATTCTAAATAATAATTCTTTTATACTAAATGGTTTTACCATATAATCATCAGCACCAGATATAAATCCTTCTATTTTATCATCTTCTTGTGCTTTAGCTGTAAGCATTATAATCCCAACTTGATCAAAGTTTTGTCTTATATATTTGCATACTTCTATTCCACTCATATCAGGCAACATCACATCTAAAAGAGCTAAAGATATATCTTTTTCATTTTTTATTTTATCTATGGCTTCTTGTCCACATCCAGCTTCTATTACTTCATATCCTTCTCTTTTTAAATTTATACTTACGAAACTTCTTATTCCTATTTCATCTTCTAGTACTAATATTTTTTCCTTCATATTAAATCCTCCCAATAAACATTAATAAATTAATGAAAAATATTCCATTAATGCTTCTGTAGTTAAATTTAAATCATTTAACAACTTTTCATCATTTTTTTGTAATATAAATGTATTATCATAATTTTCTCCAAGTATTATATTTGTTTTATTAGTTATATTTTTTCCTTCATCTGCAACAAGCTTAGGAGATACAACTATAGTAAAAATATTTTTAGGATTATTTTCTTCTAAATCGTGATAATAAAATCTAAATATGGCATTTTCACCTTGATAATCTTGTTCACTATATATTTTATTTACTAAGTTATTTGGTATATATAATTTAAAATTATATTTATAATTATAATATATTCTACTATTAAATACTAATCTGGCATCTTCATTATACTTTCCATTCCATCTATACCAACTTACTGTAGATGATGATTGTAATGTATATATACTTGCACTACCTGTACCTATTGGTATTTCAAGAACTTTGTCTTTATTTATATCTTCAACCGGTATATAGTATGGTTTAATTAAATTTTTATCATCATCTTTGAATACTTTTTCTAGTTTTTCATCTTTAATATATAAAATTTGAGTTCTATAATTATTTTCTTTAAGATTTGGAATATCTAATACAATTCCATTTTTATTAGAATCTACTTGTCCATATGTTATATATAAACTATTAAGATTTTTAACATTTTCATACTCTATATAATCTAAAAATTTAATTTTGCCATCAAAATTTAATAAACTTAAATAAACTTTATTTATTTTAGGATCATAATTAAAAACTAATATATCTAAGATATCATCATCATCAATATATTCAACCTTAATTTTCATATCACTAAGATTATATCTATCTTTTATCCAATATGTATTTAAAGTCTCTACTTTATTTAACTTATTATCTTCAAATTTATATATATACATATTAGTTTTATCTTGTTTTTTTATAAGAAGAACTATCTCTAAGCTGTTATCTTTGTCTAAATCATAAAAATTAGCATATTCTATACTTTCTCCATTTTCTAAGATATTTCCATGCTGTTGATATTCTCCATTTTCATCTTTTTTTAAAACCATAAGTCCTACTTCAGTTTTATTTTCATTTACATCTTCCTTTTTTTCAAAAACTACTAATTCTTCTTCTCCATCTTTATCTAGGTCAAGCTCATTTATTTTTGCAACTTCACTTGAGTTTCGTGGAAGTAGCAGCGAAGCATTTGAAGATGGTAAAAACTTCTCTACTTGTTTATATAATTTTAAACTTTCTTTGCTATAAACTGGCTTTTCCTTTATAAGTTGTTCTGGTGATTCAGAGTTTAAACTACATCCACTTAATGTAATCATTAAAAAAGTTGATAAAGCAGTTAACTTAAATAACTTCATCCAAAACCTCCATATTTAGTTATTTTTCAAAGTATAATTTGAATTTTTCTATTCTTTCTTTTTCATATTTTATTCTATCTTCATCTAAATTTCCTCTTCCAAGCCTATCACATAAAGATAGTAATGCTACCTCTTTATATTCTACATCATTTATCATATTTTGTGGTTGAAAAAATTGAAGATTTTTATCATAAAATAATGGTTGCATATGCCATCTTACTAACTCAGATACTTTTTGTTTAAAATGTTTATCATCAGTTAGTTCATTTAAAAATTTCATAGCTATATCTTTACCTTCTATATCATGGTTATATGAAGTTATTTTATTTTTTCTAACTTTGGTAGTAGTTAGTTTTCCTATATCATGTAAAAGTGCTGCCCACATAAATACTTTTTCATCGTTTGAATATTTCTTATATTCACTTGCTAGGTCTACTACTAAAAATACATGATTTAAAACACTTCCTTCTGGATGGTATTTGGGATTTTGTTCTATATCATTTAACTTTTTTATTTTGTTAAATGGTTCTTTATCTAAATATCCATCTATTATTAGATTCTTTAAATTTTTAGATGGTTTTAAATCTTTTAATAAAATTTCATTTATTTTTTCAAATATCTCTTTATTGTTCATAAAATCATCCTCTTAAATATAAAATAAGCTTAGTATAAATACTAAGCTTTTTATATTTTAACACTATTTATATAGATTTATTATTATTTTTTAGGAAACTTATCTTCTGACCAAACAATATTTTCAAATCTACTTTGTACTTCTTTTATCTCTGAAGCTTTTAGTTGACACTCGTTTTGATTATTATCTTCTTCTATGTTTTCCTCACCTCTAAATGTTATTATATCTTGGTCATCATCTTCTTTAACTTCTATCTCAACTTCAGGCTCTACTTCTTCTAAGTTTCTTACTTCATCTTCTAGTTCTTCACTATGAACGTGTGGTCTTTTTCTTTTTTTAGGATTTGTTGCTTTTTGATTTGGATTTTTAGATTTTTCTTGTGAAGCATTTGTTGATTTTTTCAATTTACCATTAGATTTTTTACTACTTTTCTCTGATCCACTTTTGTTATTTGCTTGCTTTCCATGACTAGATTTACCTTGATTTTTTTCACTTTGGCTAGATTTAGTATCTCCAGTTTTTTCTTTATGATTATGTTCATTTTTACTTTTTGATTTATTACTTTTTAAATTTTCATTACCTTGAATTTCTTGATTATGATTTAACTTTTTTTTATGATTTGGTCTTCTTTTAGGTCTAGATATCTTTTTAGTATTGATAGTTTCTATACTATGTTCTTGTATTTGTTGTTTATTATCTTGAATATCTTCTAATATCTCTGAAGTATCTTTATCATTCTGATTATTATGTTGTTTTTTATTAGGTCGTTTCTTGCTATTTAACGCAAAATTTAATTTAAGTCCGCCTTGTTTTTTAGGATTAGATTCATTATCTAATCCATATTCTTCTTGATGTTCCTGTGGAACTAAATCATTTAATATTATCTCATTATAATCTTCTTCATAATTTGATTTTTCTTGGGTATTTTTCTTATATTGTTTTGAATTATTATGTTTAAGCCTTTTATTACGATTTCTAGCAGTTAATCTTAACATAATTACACCCCCTTAAAACACTATTTATACTAATATATTATCTCAAGGGGGAAATTATTAATTATTTTTAGGTGGACGAGGGCCTATATATTGGAACAAATTAGTTTTAAGCATTCCATTATATAATTTTCTTCTTTTATCTGCTTCTTGTCCAAATTCTTTTTCAAAGTCTTCATATGAAGTTATTAAGTAGTATGACCAATTCTTTAAATTTCTAAATGTATATCCTAAATGTTTATATAAGCTTTGTACACTTTCTTTATCTTCTAATCTTTCTCCATATGGAGGATTTGTAACTATAAACCCATATTCTTCATCACTTTTAAAATCTATAGCATTTCCTAATTTAAATTCTATATATTGATCTACTCCTGCTATTTCAGCATTTTCTTTTGCAATTTCTAAAGCTTCTTCATCTATGTCATATCCATATATTTTAAATTCCACATCATTATCTATTTTATCAAATGCATCTTTTCTTGTATCCCACCATATTTTTTTATCTAATGTCCTCCATTTTTCTGATATAAATTCACGATTAAGACCAGGTGCCATATTTATACCCATCATAGCAGCTTCTATAAGCATAGTTCCAGATCCACACATTGGATCTACTAATATTCTTCCAGGCTTCCACGGTACTAAATTCATTATCCCTGCAGCTAGTGTTTCTCTTATTGGAGCTTTATTTGCTTTTTCTCTATATCCTCTTTTATGAAGTGCATCCCCTGTTGTATCAATTGATATAGTAACTTTGTCCTTATGTAAAAATACATATATAGGATATTTTTCTTTATCTTCTTTTAGCATTCCACTTTCCATATAGCTTTTTTTAAGGCTATCAACTATAGCTTTTTTTACTATAGCTTGTATATCAGTTGTAGAATATAATTTAGATTTTATAGATGATGCTTTTGATACTGGAAATTGTGCTCCATATGGAATATATCTTGACCAATTTATTCTTTTAGTGTTTTCAAATAATTCATCAAATGTTTTAGCTTCAAATTCTGCTACTTTAAGATGAACTCTTTCTGCACATCTTAACCACATATTAGCTTTAGCTATTCCATCTTCACCTGTTTTATATGTAATTCTTCCATCTTCTGTTTTAATTATTTCAAATCCTAAGTCCTTTATCTCTCTTGCTAACATTTTTTCCATGCCGAAAAAGCAAGGTGATATTAATGTATAACTTTTCTTCATGTCATCCTCCTAAATGTATTATTTATTCATGCCCCCATTTCATATCCTGTCATATCTAGGGTTACATATTTAAATCCTATTTCTTTTAATTTTTTATCAGTTTTATTTAATAAATCTTCATTGAAAAATTTATGTATTTCATCCTTACTTACTTATATTCTTGCAATATCATTATGTGCTCTTACTGTAAATTGATTAAATCCTATATTTATTAAGTATTCTTCACTTTTTTCTATTTTTTTAAGCAATTCTTTTGTTATTTTCGTTCCATATGTTATTTTAGTTGCAAGACATGCAAAAGCAGGTTTATTATGAGTGCTAATATCTAGTTTTTTGATAAATATCTTATTTCCTCTCTTGTTAATCTACACTCTTTAAGTAAACTTATTATATTTGATTCTTTAAGTGCTTTAAGACCTGTCCTAAAATCACTTAAATCACCTAAATTAGTTCCATCTAATACATATTTATATCATTTTACTTGAAATCTCTTTTACAATTTTAAATACTTCTTTTTTACAGTGATAACACCTATCTCTATTATTTTCTATAAACTTTTCAACTTTAAAATTATTAATATTAACAACTATATGATTAACACCAAACTTCTTGGCATAATTTATAGATTCTTCTATCTCTTTATCTGAATGCATCATAGCATGAAGAGTTTCTGCAATAACTTTATATTTTAAGGTACCTTTTGCTATTTTAAGTAAAAATTTGATATCTACTCCACCAGAATAAGTAATTACTACATTATCTAACTCTAATAGCCTCTTTCTTAGGTTATCTAATTTTTTATTAACTTCTATAAGATTACCTCTAAGATATAATAAGTTAATTATATAAAATGTACTAATATAAATCAAATTTAATTTATAATCATTTTACTTACATTAATATTTTTTAATAAATCTT
>DHKFR23503__coassemble_943_pt1 | contig 13101 bp, 12 predicted proteins | sample DHKFR23503__metabat2_high_PE_003 | metagenome-assembled genome bin DHKFR23503
AGAATGCCTGTAGTAGGCATTCTTTAATTTAATATAATTTTTTTGATTTCTTCATACTTTGCATCATATTTTGCATCATCATACAATAGTTCATCCACATATCATTTACATCTGGATATTGATCTATATAACAATTCATATACGGCATATCTAATGTAGGATATTGTTGTGCAAAATCTCCCATATATTGCATTTGATACATATCATACATAGGACTTACATAAGTTGTACAATTATCCATATATAAGTCTTCATTATCTATATATATTATTTCATCTTCATTTTCCATGTTATTCATATTACACATATTATTCATATTGTATTTTGTTTTATTTTGTTTTTTATTATCATAATTGCATCCATAGTTATATTCTTTATAATCTTTATTACAACTTGGTTTACATTTATCCATTTTTACATACTTATACATTGTATTATTACATTTTGTTTCATTGTAATTACATTCATTAGTCATTTCTTCACATTTATTATATTTTAATTTATTACTATAGTTACATCCACAATTATATTCTTCATAATCTTTATTACAATTTGGTTTACATTTATCCATTTTTACATGGTTTTTCATTGTATCATTACATTTTGTTTCCTTGTAACTACATTCATTTAATTTCATGTTACATTTATTAATCATTTCTTCACATTTGTTAGATTTTAATTCATATTCTTTTATTTTTTCTCCAGCATTTTTATAACATTTTAACGCTTTTTCATCACATTTAATAGCTTGAGAATATAGTTCTTTAGCTTTTTCATTATAAACTTGAGCTTTTTCATATAAACATTTAGCTTGTTCACAATTTTCTTGAGCTTGAACTTGTGCTACTTCAGCTTGTTTATATAAACATTTAGCTTCTTGACAAAGATTTTCTGATTTTTCTAATAACTGTTCAGCTTTGCATTTTGCTGCTTTAGATTCTTTTTCTGTATTTTTAGCTTTATTCATTAAGTTTTGTGCATCTGATTCTAATATTTTTGCTTCTTTTTCATATTTTTTTGCTTGTTCTAGTGCTTCTTCCGCTATGTTTTGATGTTCTAATGCTTTTTCAAATAACTCTTCAGCTTTAGAAGCTAAATCTGAGCATGTATCCACAAATTTTACTTCACAATCATTACATATAGGTTCTATATATTTTTTCATAGTTTTTTTACAATTATTAACAGGCTTACATGTTTTATTTACTTTGCAAGATTCTACTATTGAATCATTACAAACACCCTGTTGAGGTATACATGAGCATGATGATTTTTTTTTCTTTTTCATAATAAGTCAAAACTCCTTTTGATGTATTTTTTCCCCCATAAGAAAAACCTTATGTTACCTAATATAATTATATGCTTAAATATAAATGTGGTTACTATATTAATTATTTAATAAATATTATTTTCTAAAATATATACCATATTAAAAAATTCAAATAAATATAAAAAATGTTATCATTAATTTATGATAACATTCTTTATATTTATATTTATTTTATATAATTTATTATTAATTTTTCAGTCTCTACTATAGAACTTATATGTGTTCTTTCATATCCATGTGACGCAAAAATACCTGGTCCAATTAAAGCAAACTTAGCATCTATTCCTGATTTTAATGCTGAAGTTGCATCTGAACCATAGTTTGGATATATATCTAATTTATACTTAATATTATTTTCCTCACATATATTTACAAGTTTATTTATTAGATCATAATCATAAGGTCCATTTGAATCTTTTGTGCATATACAAACTCCATATTCAGATGAATTTTGATTTTCACCTGGACATCCCATGTCTACTGCTATGAATTCAGCTGTATTTTCTGGAATAAAACTTGAAGCTCCATGGCCAACCTCTTCATAATTACTAAATAAAAAATTTATATTATATTTAGGTTCTATATTATTTAATTTTATATATCTTATAACATTTAATATAGCTGATACAGATGCCTTATTATCTAAATACCTTGATTTTATAAAACCTGATTTAGTTACTCTTGTTCTAGTATCAAATGATACTATATCACCTACATTTATTCCTAAGTTATATATGTCTTGAGGATTATTTATTTGTTCATCTATTACTATTTCATAATTTTCACAATCTCTTTTTAAATATTTAGCATCCTTTCCATCAATATGAATAGATGGTTTTATAGTTTGTAAAGTTCCTTCATATTTTTTACCATCTCTAGTATGAATAATTAGATTCTCTCCTTCTACTGAATTCATTATATATTCACCAATTTGAGTTATAGCTAAACGAGAATTAGGCTTTATTTTTGATATCATTGCACCTAGTGTATCTATATGTGCAGCAAATGTTATACTTTTATTAACGTTTTTTCCCTCAATATTTGCAAGCAATGCTCCTTTATTAGATATTTTATAATCTATATTTATATTATTTAATTCATTTTTTATATAATTTAACATATCTGTTGTATATCCAGTTGGACTTGGAATATTTAAAATTTCTTGTATTTGTTTTATATTAAAATAATTATTTTCCATATTATCCTCCCTTATTTTTAAATAGTGTATATATTATATAAATAAAATATCATATATGATATAAATAGAATTAATATCACTCTTAATATATATGATATTAAAATTTCAACTTTGCTTATTGGAATATTACTATTTTCTAAGTATAAAATATTACTAGTTATACTTGTACATTTTAATATACATATTATCCCAATTATTAATTTACTAGTATATGATATATTCTTGTTCAATAATTCTATTGCTGTCATATCATTAAAAAATCCATTTACTATAAATATACTTATTTCATTTATATTATTAAATTTTAATACTTCTAAAATAGAACAAAATATATTAGCTATGTTATGTACAATATTGGTATTATTTATTATTATATTTCCTAAATACATTATTAAAACTAAGTTAGGAATCAAATTTATTGTTATATGTATCGATTCTTCAAAATTACTTATTATAGATTTAAATATATTTATATTTTCTTTATTATGAATATGTTTTTTTATAGAATTGATTAATTTATCATTTTTAAAATATGATTCTTTATACGTAGTTTTTATATAATATGATTGTTTCTTATTATTTATTGGATAAATTCTACATAATACAGTATTTGATAAAATTAGTATAAATATAGATAAAATAAAAAAATTTATCTTATTTATATTAAGTTCTTCTGCTATATAGTTACTAATCGGAATTGAAGATATAGAAAAATTTAATAATATAATGCACGCTTCTTTTTGTCTTATTCTACCTCTTTTATATAATAAGTTAGTCATGAAGTAACCACAAAAACAATCATTAAATATATACATACTTATATTTAATGCACTTTTTCCACTTAAATTAAATAACTTTTTCATTAATTTATGGCAATATCCTTCTACTATATCTAAAAGAGCAAAATCTAATATAAATGGCATGAATATAGCACTTAATGGCAACAAAGTAATTAAATTCAATATAGTTTCTTCTAATATTAAAGATATATTATCATCTAATAATACTATTGAGTATTTATCATAAAATATATTTATCACTATTAATATACTAAACCCACTAAAATATGAATATATTTGTTTTAAATTCTTTTCATTGTTTAATAATATTGATTTTATAACCCCTATTATCATATATATTATTGTACATACTTGTAACAATTCTCTATAATTTACCTGTAGTTTATATGCAATATGATGAAGTATAGTTTTTGTATTATTATCTATAGTTACAGGTATAAAAAAAACTGTTATTCCTATTATTGAATATATTATAATTTTAACTACCTCAAAAAAATAATTTACATTGTTCGGCTCAACTTTATCGGATATATTTTCCATGTACTCCACCTCTTAATATATTTTTCAACCTTAAATAAATATTTCCTTCATTTTAATAATAACTTTTATTACTATTGCTTAAAATATTCTATAGATGTATAATACTATAATTAATATATTTGAAAATTTAAGGAGAATGGTAAATGAGCACTGATAATAAAACAATACTAATTCTTACAGCTCAATTTGGAGCAGGTCATATAAGTGCTGCAAAAGCTATAAAAGATTATATTCTTGAAATATATAGTGATTCAAATATACTTATTGAAAATTTTATAGATGCAAGCTTACCGATTATGAATAAGCCTATGATTAAACTCTATGAAAATAATACTAAGTATACACCTGGATTATATAATTACTATTATTATTTAAAAAAATCTTTCGATCCTAGACATGATATAGCACATAAATTGTATACACCTAAACTTATAGAATACATACTTAAAGTTAATCCTGATTTAATTATCTCTACTTTTCCACTTGCTGCTGCTTGTGTTTATAATTTTAAAGAAAAGTATAGCCATATAAATATTCCTACATTAACAGTTATAACTGATGTTGTAGATAGCTTAGAATGGGTTTATCCTAATACAGATATGTACTTTGTTCCTTCTTGTGAAATAAAAAATAGATTTGTTCAAAAAGGTATACATCCTGATAAAATTAAAGTAACTGGTGTACCAATCAGTAAGAGTTTTAATGTCAATAGCAAAGATATTACTCCGGGAAAGTATAAATTATTATTGCTTGGAGGAGGTAGAGGTTTATTTGATGTAAGTGAAGAATTTATATATTGGATAGATAATTTTATTGGAAATTATAAGGAAAATTTAGAAATTACAATAGTTACAGGTAGTAACTCTAAATTATATAATAATCTTACAGAAAAAAAGCCACTTAATAATATTAAAGTTTTAGGATTTGTAAATAATATGCATGAATTATTAGAGGAAAGTGATTTAATAATAACAAAACCTGGAGGTGCTACTTTATTTGAAGCTATATATGCTAATACTCCTGTTATAGTGAGATCCCCTAAAGTAGGCCAAGAAATAGAAAATGCTAAATTTATAATCGATAAAGGAATTGGATTAATTTATAATGATGAAAATGATTTAGAAAATATATTTTATAAAATAGTTGATAAAGAATTTGAACCATTAATAACTTTTATGAAAGATAATATGCATAAATTTAAAAAATCAATACATCCAGATAAAATTTGTGAATATATTTCTGAAATAATAAATAACAAGAGCTAAGCTCTTGTTATTTATTCATATCTTTATATTATTTTTATATTACCATACAATCTATTGATATCTTTTGTTTTATATTTTTTCATCTTATATATTATGATTTAATTTAGATATCAATTTAGAAACTATATACATTTTACTATCAAAATACTATACTGAGAAAGATTTATATATTAAAAATGCTCTTATAAGTATACACTCTCTTAAACTTTATTTTGTAAATACAAAATATTTTCTGTAATATGTAATTTTTAAATCTTAAATCTAATTTACAACATTTATTGGGTTTATATTTTCATTATTTATTATAGTTTCAAAATGTAAGTGATTTCCTGTTGAATTTCCAGTTGTACCTACTTTTGCAATAACCTGTCCAACTTTGACTATATCTCCTTCTTTTACTATATTTAAATTATTATGTGCGTATAAAGTTTCCTTTCCATCAAAATGTTTTATTTTAATTACATTACCATATCCGTTCATTACTCCAGAAAATGAAACTATGCCATCATCACAAGATATAATATCTGTATCTTGTGGTGCTGGTATATCTATACCTTTATGAAAACTTTGTTTACCTGTTATCGGATGAATTCTTTCTCCAAAATAAGAACTTATTTGTTTATATGATTCAATAGGCCATATACCTTTTAAATATTCAGTATTATTTAAACTAAGTTCTTCCTTTTTTTCTTCTACTATTTGCTTTTCTAATTTAACACCTTCTATAATATAATTTTGTAATTTAGAATCTAATTCAGATTTCTTTTGTTCTAAATTCTCTAATTCTATTTCTTTTATCTGTTCTTTTGATACTCTATCTATTTGTATGAAACTTACCGTTACAACTTCTTCTTGATTGTTATCATTATTTATATTTTCATTAATTAAATTTATTTCATTTTGTATTTCTTCAATTTGAAAATTTAATTCTTCTTGAACATTTTGATTTTCAATTAATAAGTCGATTTTATTTTCTAATTCAATAGCATATACATTAAAATATCCTTTTTGATATGTGTATAGACTTAAGATTAAATTTGTAAATATTACAATAAACTTTATATATTTTTTCATATATTTCCACTCCTTTTTTAACTATTCATTAATATTGACATATCTTTTTAAATTTATTACATATTTTATGCTAACATATTATTTAAGTTTAAATATTATATATTATTAGTATACTTTTATTTCTAAAAATATATTTATGGAGGTTTTATAATGATTAAAAACTATAGTTTATTGTTTGGTATTGTAGCCTCAATTTTTATATGTCTTTATTTATCTATGTATATACTTAGAAATATTTATTATTATTTTGAAAACAAGTCTTTTAGAAAATTTATAAATAAACTATTACCTATATTCTCAAAATACAATCTTTTATTATTAATATTGGCTTTAATTTTTTCTCTACTTCATGTAATATTCATATTTACTTATACTAGTATTTTTAATACAGGGTATATAGTTTTATTTATATTAATACTTATTTTTAAATTTACCTTCTTTAGTTCTAAAAATTCTAATACTAATTTTATATTAAATATTCTTTCTTATTTACTTTTATTATCTTTATTTGTGCATTATTTTATATAAAAATTTAATATCTATTTAATTAAAATTTTATTTTTTAATAAAAAAGAGGACTATTCATTTACAAATGTCCTCTTTTTGTTACTTAGTATATATTTTTCTTATATTTTACGTATAATTGTTGTACTTGCTCCATATTAGATTTTAACTCTAATTGTAAATTTGAAGCCTTTTCATAATCTTTAACTTCTAATGCTTCCTTTATTTGAGTAAATAAAGACTTTTGTGTTAATGTATCTTTCATTACATTAAACTTTATATCTGATATAGAATTCCACATAACTTCATCTAAAGCATCCATATTTTCTTTTTCATGTAGTTTCGAGTAACTTCTTATATTATTCATTGCATCATCAATTATTCTATTACTTAATTCTTTTTTCCATTTCTTTATAGCCCCAATTTTAAATGATTCTATTATAGCATCGGTAAATACATTACCTTCTTTCAATGAATTTAACTTATCTTTATACTTTTCAAGATTTTGCATATTTTCATAAACTGTTGCTGGTGCAACTGAAAATCTTTTATTTCGCTCTTCTATTGTATAGTATTCAAATACATCGTTTTCATCTCTATATGCTCTATCTTTTTCTAAATAGAAACTATCTTCACCTAATCCTTTACTTAATTCTTTTTCAAGCTCTTTAGTTGATAATTTACTTTGTGCACTAGCCTTTATACCATCTAACATAGCTTGGTAACATCCTGCTAAAACTAAATATGTATTTGATAATGGATTTGGTGATCTTAATTCAAATCTTACTGTTTTAGGATTATTTATATCTCTAACTAATCCTACAAGTACTGATCTATTTCTTGATGGTACTTCATAACTATGACCTAATGAAGTTACTATACAAACAGGTGCTTCAAATCCTGGAACTAATCTATTGAATCCATCATTTGTAGATGTTATAAATGGATTTAATACTTCATAGTTATGAAGTAGCCCCATAAGTGCTCCATATCCTAATTCACTTAAGTAATCATTTCTCATATCTTTTGGTGCAAATATATTTACTATTTTCCCATTTTTTAACTTTGCACTAGCACCAACATGAGTATGTCCTCCACTACCTGCAACTCCATGTATTGGTTTAGCCTTAAATGTAACTTCTAATCCATTTGATGTAAATATATCTTCTATAACTTCTCTTACTATTAATTCACTATCTGCAGCTTGAAGAGGAGATGAAAACTTCCATGATATTTCTAATTGTTCCATAGCATGATTAGTCTTACCATCTATACTTATAGAACTATTTATTCCTCCAACTTCTTTATGAGCCATTTCTGGATTTACTCCTATATTTTGAAGAGCTATTAAACTTTTTTCTAAACAAGTTCTTATTATACCATGAGTTCTTTTCCAGTACTGCTCTTTTAGACTTTGAGATACATATAGCTTTTCTAAATCAGCCTTATCTTCTGGAGTGTTTACCCAGAATTCTAATTCTGTAGCTGATGTTAATATTATTTCTTCTATATCCGATACACTCTCTATTCCTATGTTATTTATAACATGAGGATATTTTTCAAATGTTTCAAGTAATGATTTTTTAAAGTAGTGTTCTGCTCTTTGTAAAACCCCTCTTGAACATACTTTCTTGTTATCATGTATTAAAAATGCAGGTATTCTAAGAGTTCCTATTGGTAAATTTAATTCACTATCGATGTGTTCCATATTATAATCTATATACCACTTACAATCTGAATCTGGCATTAAATCTACTTTTGCATTATTTAAAGTAGCTATATTATAAAGTTCAACACTTGAACCATCCGTTTGAACTGCTGATTGTAAAAAATCATTTATATCTTCTAAAAATAAATCTACAGGAATTTTTTCATCAGTTGCATTTCCACCTAAATCTATCCCCATAAGTGATACAAATTTTATTTGTGGATTTTTCTGTAAAATTTCTCTTAAATCTTTTTCATTATGTTTTTCTTTTTCTATTGTATATAATAATCCCTTCATACTGTCACTCCCCCTATTTTTTTATATCGTATTTTATAATATATTTTTAAATTTTTATTCGTATTTTTATTTATACTAATTATATATTACATGTATAAAGTTCGCAATATTTTTATTTATATAAATACTTATATTTAAAAGTTTAACTTTTGTATAAATATAGGGTATACTAAAAATACAAAATGTTTTAGATTGCTAAACAACATAGTTATTAATTATATACTTTTTGTAATATAAATTTAATATATCAGTTATTTAATTTAGGAGAGAATTATTATGGAATATGTAGTTTTCGATTTAGAGTTTAATCAAGGATTTGATAAGACTCTAAATAAGACAGTATCTAATGAAAAGTGTCCCTTTGAAATAATTCAAATAGGTGCCATAAAATTAGATTCTCATTTTAACATAATAGGTACTTTTAATAGTTATGTTAAACCACAGATATATAAATCTATTCATCCATTCGTGGGCAAAATGACTGGGATAAAATCTGAAGATGTTATAGATGCACCGCCTTTTCATCAAGTATATAAAGAATTTAAAAAATTTGTATCTACAAAAAAAAATACAGTTCTTTGTGTATGGGGAACAGGTGATTTAAAAGAATTATTTAGAAATATTACTTATTATGATTTACCTTATAAAACTCTTTCAAAATCATATATAAATGTTCAACACTATGCATCTATGTATTTTAATAATCCAGCTGGCAAAAGTATAGGACTTCAAAATGCTATACAAATATTAAATTTAAATCAAGATAAATCTTATCATAATGCTTTAAATGATGCTTATTATACAGCACAAGTATTTATAAGAATATACAATCCAAGTATAGTACCTGATGTTTATACATATACTACAGTCAAGTCAAATTCTATAAAACGTAATACTAAAAAGCAAATTAATTACGATAAACTCTTTGCTGAATTTAGTAAAATTCTTCAAAGAAATTTAACTAAAGAAGAAAAAAAAATAATAGATTTGGCTTATAAAATGGGAAAAACCAATCAGTTTTTAATCGAATCCACAATATATAAAAAAAGATAGACAAATTAATTGTCTATCTTTTTTATTATACATTTATAAATATCATCTTTATAGATTCATATTGTGCAAATTCTACACTTACAATATTTTTATTTTCTTTTCTAGACTGGATATTACTACCTATAAGTACATCTCCTTCATAAAAATCATCACATTCTTTTTCTAAAAATTCTATAAGATCGTGTACTTTTATTGAGTTTTGCTCTGACTTCAATAAAGATATACTATTAACTTCATGATTTTTATATATTGATTCTATACCATATAAAAGGTTGTCCTCTTTTATGTATACAACATCTCCACCTAATTCTTTTCCTTTAATTAATTTATTTTTAAAATCTAATAAATTCATTAATAAAGATCCCCCTAATAATAAAATATTTAATCATTTTATATATTATATTATCCTACAGTATATTTTATTAACAATTTTAAATAGTATGATATAAATTAATTCTATTTTATAATTAATTCAACTGGACAATGGTCTGAACCTAATATTTCAGTATGTATATCTGCGCTAACTAATCTGTCTTTTAAATTTTCAGATACTAAGAAATAGTCAATTCTCCACCCTGAGTTATTTTTTCTTGCATTGAATCTATATGACCACCAAGAATATATATTTTCTTTTTTAGGATTAAAATATCTATATGTATCAATAAATCCATCATTTAATAAAATACTTAACTTTTCTCTTTCTTCATCTGTAAAACCTGCATTTTTTCTATTTGTTTTAGGATTTTTTAAATCTATTTCTTGATGAGCTACATTTAAATCACCACAAACTATTACAGGCTTTATAGCATCTAGTTTTTTTAAGTATTCTCTAAAATCATCTTCCCATTTCATTCTATAATCAAGTCTTTTTAGTTCATTTTGAGAGTTTGGAGTATATACCGTTATAAAATAAAAATCTTCAAACTCTAATGTTATAACTCTTCCTTCATTATCATGTTCTTCTATATTCATTCCATATGCTACACTTATAGGCTTTTTCTTTGTAAATATAGCTGTGCCAGAATATCCTTTCTTTTGTGCATAGTTCCAATATTCATAATATCCTTCTAAGTTTAAATCTATCTGACCCTCTTGAAGTTTAGTTTCTTGTAAACAAAATATGTCCGCATCCACTTCTTTAAAATAATCTAAAAATCCTTTAGTAACGCATGCTCTTATACCGTTTACGTTCCATGATATAAATTTCATATTGTCCTCCAAATTATTATATATATTAACATTTTTATATTACCCTTAATATTAAATATTTTAACATTTATTAAAATTTTATTTTATCTGCTAAATCTTTAGGTTCAATTGAAGATACATATATACCTGTACTTAATTCAAAACCTCCAAATCTATACATTCTAGGAATTATGTGTATATGTACATTAAAATATTCAAGTTCAATGTCTTTAGGATGAGAATGTATAAATATATTAAATGGAATATCTCCATTTATTTCAAATAAATTAGAGAATAATCTTTTAAATATTGAAGATAATTCTCTTATATCTTTATTTCTTATATGTTCAAATTTTATGTTTTTCTTAAATAAAATTCTAATCTCTCCTGTATATTTAGTTGTTTTCGGTATTATTGTTAAAAAATTTTTACTGTTATTTATAACTCTTTTTTTTGTATTTATCTCTTCATTTATAATATCATCATATAGATATCTGTTATTTTTTATATAATACTGTTTTGATATATAAATTTCTCTCTCTATATCTGGTGGCATTATAGATAAAGAAACTATTTGAGAATGAGGATGATTTAAAGAAGCACCTGCTTCTCTTAAATAATTTTTAAATATACTTACATATTGTACTTTTTTATTTTTTATAAGATTTGAATATCTATCTTTATACATTAAAAGCATATTATAAAATTCTTCTTCAGTCATATTATAAAAACTTCCATTATGTCTATATGTATCTATCATTACTTCATGATTTCCATATATATTATCCTGTAAATTATCTACTATAGGAAATTTATTATCTATAGATCTAACTATCCATCCTTTTTCATTTTCTATCTTAAACTTTGACTCTAGAGTATAATATTCATTACCTCTGCAAAATGGGCAACTTTTATTATACTCCTTTATTATACATTCTTCATTTACCTTGATAACTTTATCCATAGGTCTTCTAGATCTATCTTTAGCAAAAATCACTATATCATTATTTATATCATCAATTCTTATCTCTTTCATATTTAACACCTCTTTGATAATATTTTACCATATTATCTGATTTTTTATAGCTAAATAATAATCTCTTGTCAACTCTATTTTATAATTAATATTTTTTATATTAACAGTTTTTATTAAATATTTAGATATAATAAAGTTAAAATAATTATCTAATATTGATAATAAATATAAACAATAATAAAAGCAACCATTATAGGTCGCTTTTATTATTGTTCATATTTATCAAATATTTCTTCTAAAATTTTCAATGCACTAATATACCTTTGCTTATCTTCATCAGTAAGTTTTGTAAATTTTTCTTCTAATCTAAATTTTAATTTATCTACAAAATCAGAAGTAATTATTTCTCCACTTTCTGTTATTGTTATTATATACTTTCGTCTATCAGCTGTATCTCTTTCTCTCGTAACATATCCTTTTTCATTTAAATCATCTATCATACTAGTTAAACTACCTTTTTCAATATTTAACTTATTGCATAAATCTGTCATACTTATTTTTCTATTATTTTTTATAATAATTAAAGCTTTTAGCTGTGTTTTATTAACGTTATATGTAGATGCATATTGCTTTAAATACTCTAAATAAAGGCTAGAATATATCTTTGGAAATGTCTTTGATAAAAATTTTATTGTATTAGATACTGTATACTTCATTTTATCACCTCAGATGTAAAATTCGTTAATTATCTAACTATAGTATAGTTTACATTAAATAATTTATTAGTACAATAGTTTTAAAATATAAAATTATTAATTTCAATTATATAACTATATTGTCCAAAATTTTATATTATATTTTTTATATGATGAATTATCATATTAAGTACAACACTTAAAAATAATAAAAAAATAGCTCATAATTTTATGTTCATGTTACAGTAATAATAACCACAAAATAACTTTACATGAAAGGACATAAAATTATGAACTACAAACATATTACCATAAATGAAAGATGCTGTATAGCTAATTTCTTAGACTTAGGATGGAGTATAAGAAAAATCGCAAAACATCTGAATAGAAATGCTTCTACAATTTCAAGAAAGATCAGAAAAAACTCTATTAATGGAAAATATTTAGCTCATATAGCAAATGAAACTTATATAAAT
>DHKFR23503__coassemble_944_pt1 | contig 13083 bp, 9 predicted proteins | sample DHKFR23503__metabat2_high_PE_003 | metagenome-assembled genome bin DHKFR23503
CAAGCATCATAAATAAAAAAACCTATTAAATTTAATAGGTTTTTTTATTTATATAGATAATATTTAATAAATAATTGTATAGAAGCTATGCATTTATTTATTGGAGAATAGAAAAATGTTTATCAAAATATCGTTGAATTTAATCAAAGTAAATAATTATATATTTTAATAGAAATAATACTAATATTGTAAAGAGTAACTAAAAGGAGTATATATCATGAAAAAAGTTATTGTAATTGGAGCAGGTATCGGAGGACTTTGCACAGCAATAAGGCTACTTAATAAAGGTTATGATGTTACGATATTAGAAAAAGAACAGCGTATAGGAGGGAAAGTTAATATTAAAATTAAAGATGAAGCTAGATTTGATTTAACAGCTTCGATATTAATGACTCCTGAAATATATACAGATATATTTTCTGAGGTAGGAAAGAATTATAAAGATTACTTTCAAATGATAAAAATAGACCCTATATATCAAGTTAATTATTATGATAAAACTAAATATAACTATTATAGTGATATAGGTAAAATGCTTGATGCACTTGAAAATATAGAAGAAGGTTTATCAATTCAATATCTTGAATTTTTAACTAAATCATTTGAGAAATATTTAAATAGTAAAAATTATTTTTTAGATAATCCTATGATAAATAAAGAAGAAATACTTAATATAGAAGCCATTAAAAAATTTTTAGAATTAAAACCATTTACAACAACAAATAATTATTTAAAAGGCATTATAAAAAATCAATATCTATTAAATTACCTAATATTTCAATCTATGTATATAGGTATTAATCCTTATAAGAATTCAAGTTTATATACTTTAATACCAGCAATATCTCATATCTATGGATTATGGTATATAAAAGGTGGATTTTATAGTTATATTGAAGCATTAAGCAAATTAATTTTAGAATTAGGTGGAAAAATATATGTTAATACAGAAGTAGAAGAAATCTTAATAAAGAAAAATATAGCTATAGGAGTAAGGACTAACAAAGGAAATTATAAATCAGATATAATAGTATGTAATGCAGATTATCCATATGCTATAAAAAAATTAATAAAAAAGAAAAATTATAAAAAAATAGAAAAGCAAGATTATTCTTGTTCGGTATTTATAATATATTTAGGACTTAATAAAGAGTATAAAGACTTACAAGTTCATAATATTTATATAGGAAAAAATTTTAAAGGTAATATACAAGATGTATTTAAAGGAAAATTACCTAAACATCCTTCTTTATACTTATATTATCCTAGTAAAATAGATAAAACTATTTCTGGTCAATTTAAAAGTATTTTAAATATTATGATTAGAGTACCAAATCTAAAAGATGGAAATATAAAATGGAATAAAGAAACAATACAGAAATTTAGAAATATAATTATAAAAGAATTAAAAAGTATAAATGGTCTAGAAAATATAGAAAATGATATATTATATGAATCTTACTTAACACCTGTTCAATTAAAGTATAAGTTTAATTCATACAATGGAGCAGCATTTGGATTGAGTCATAAATTAAATCAAGCAGCTTACTTTAGACCGCATATAAAAGACGATACTATAAAAGGATTATATTATATTGGTTCATCTACACATCCTGGAAATGGAGTTTCAGTAATAATAGAAGGAACTAAGATAGTAGTAGATGAAATATGCAAAGAATAAGGTTAAGTTTTATTTAATAAAGTATTATTATATAAAAAAATTATCATTCTAATATAGCAAAATATAGATATTTGCTTATGTTTCAAGTATATATATTATTAAAAATAAGGATAAAATTAAATAATTTTATCCTTATCCCATATAAACAACTTTTCACTATTGTTTAATGCACCGAATATATTTCTTTTAACACCAGGCATAGTATTATTTAATTGAGCTAAAAGCTCTTTAACATCTTGTCTTTTTGTACTGCCATTAGCAGGACATGGGTTTTCTATGACTGGATATTTAAATTCTTTAGTTGCTTTTTTAGTCATATATTCTTCGATATAAACCATAGGTCTTATTACTGTTATTCTCTGTTTATCTAAATATGTTTTTGGTGAAAAACAGTTTACTCTTCCCTCGTAGAATAAAGACATTACAAAAGTTTCTATTGCGTCATCTTTGTGATGCCCAAGAGCGACTTTTGTACAACCTAATTTTTTAGCTGTATCATTTAATGCACCTCTTCTTAAATTAGCACATAATGAACATGGATTTTTTTCTTTTCTTATATCAAAAACTATTTCCTTTATATTTGTTTGAACTTCATGAAATTCTATATCTAAGTCTTTACAAAGTTTATACAGAGGAGAATTATCTACTCCACCAGGATTTAGTGTTATGGCTATAAGTTCAAATTTCTGAGGAGAAAATCTTTGATAATTTTTTAATATATGAAGTAATGTTAAACTATCTTTTCCGCCAGATAGACCTACAGCTATTTTATCATTTTCTTGTATCATATCAAAATCTTGTATAGCTTTACGAGCTTTACTAAGAAGTTTTTGCATAGTCATATTATATCCTCCATCTTAAAATGTAAGTAAAAATAACTCAAAACATTATAACAAACTTATTTAAAGGAAACAATGAAAATATATAGAATCAAATATAAATATATAGAAAGAATTATATAAATATATTTTTCGTTAAACGTGAAACATAGAATAACATACATATTGATATAAATAGAAAAATATTTAACTATAATACAGATAAATTCATATTCAAATCTTATAAAAATCCTTGTAAATAATTTTATGTAATCATAGTATAGGAGAACGCTATGATATACTATCAAGTAATATAGAAGATAAATTAGTAAAAAATCAGGTATATAACTAACATATATAGTTTAAGTTGTAGAGATTTGCCCCTGAATATAAATAAAGATATTATAAATTTATTGAATGTATATAAAAAATAAATTAATAAATTTTATAATAGCTCTATCTGAAAATAAAGAAATATATAATATTCAGTATGTTTAAAATATAATACCTATAAATATAAAAAAGAGGATGATAATTATGGATGTAAGAGAATATATACAAGATAATATATTAATATTTGATGGTGCTATGGGAACTATGCTTCAACAAAAAGGATTAAAAAGAGGAGAGAATACGGATTTATTTGGATTTAAAAATCCAGATAAATTAATGGAAATACATAGATTATACTTAGATGCAGGAGCTAATGTTATAACTACAAATACATTTGGAGCTAATGAACTTAATTTAGACAAATTTGGATATACAGTTGAAGAGGTTGTTGATAACGCTGTAAATATAGCTAAAAAAGCTATAGAAAAATCAGATAAGTCTAAGCCGAGATTTATAGCATTAGATATGGGTCCTATAGGAGAAATGCTAGAGCCTATTGGTACTTTGAGCTTTGATAAAGCGTATGAAATATTTAAAAGGCAAGCTATACAAGGAGAAAAATCAGGTGTTGATTTAATAATTATAGAAACGACGATTGACTTATGTGAAGCTAAAGCTGCAGTTTTAGCTGCAAAGGAAAATACAAACTTACCTATATTTTGTACTATGACATTTGATGAAAATGGAAAAAGTTTTACTGGATGTACGCCAGAAAGTATGGTTACTACTATAGAAGGATTAGGTGTAGATGCTATTGGAGTAAATTGTTCATTAGGACCTAAAAAGTTAATACCTATAGTAGAAAAGATAGGAAAGATAGCTACGGTTCCGATAATAGCACAAGCTAATGCAGGACTTCCTGAGATAGTCAATGATAAAGCAGTATACAATATAGACTCAGAAGAATTTTTTATTGGAGTTAAAAAATTTGTTCAATTAGGTGCATCTATAATAGGTGGATGTTGTGGAACAAATCCAGAATTTATAAAGAAAATTTCAGATAATATATTAATATTAAAAAAACTAAAAGACAAAACTAAGCTTTAAATAAAGAAAATATAGTGTTTTTAATATTTTTTTAATGTAAAAATATGTATAAATAATATTAATATACAAAATATATAGAAAAAACTAATAAGAATGTGATAAAATAGGAAGGTGATTCTTAGGGAGGGTAGACAACGATGATTGAAAATGGACAGCCTTATGCATTAGTTTTTGGAGTATCGGTTTTTGATATTTGTGGTTTTACAGATAGAAATTATAGATGCAATGATTCTAATCCTGGTAAAGTAAAGACTTCTTTTGGAGGCGTTTGTAGAAATATCGCTGAATGTATGGCAAGAGTAGGTGTTAATACTAAATTTATATCTATTCTAGGTGATGATGAAACTGGAAATAGAATGATGGAACATTCTAAAATAATGAATTATGATATGAGTGAGTCTTTAATAGTTAAAGGTGGATATACACCTACTTATATGGCTATTTTAGATGAGCAAGGTGAAATGGTATCTGCTGTAGTTGATATGAAAATAATAGATAAATTTACTACAGATTTTATAGATTCAAAATCTGAGATAATAAAAAATTCAGAATATATGATACTAGACTCAGATAGACCTGATATAGTTGAATATTTAATCAAAACATTTAATGGAAATACTAAGTTTATATTAGATCCAGTATCTGCAGCTAAAGCAAAAAATATAAAGCATCTAATTAAATATTTCCATACTATAAAGCCAAATAGATATGAAGCTGAAATAATGTGTGGATTTGAAATTAAAAATGATGAAGATTTAAGAAAAGCAGGTAAATACTTCATAGACTTAGGTATAAAAAATGTGTTTATAACATTAGATGAAGATGGTATATACTATAATAATGGTATAGAAGAAGGAAAGATAAAAGCTAATGATGTATCAGTAGTTAATGTTACAGGTGCAGGAGATTCTTTTGTTGCAGGTATAGCTAATGGATACATGAATAATATAAATATAATAGATACAGTTAAATATGCAATATCTATGTCAACAATAACTATATCTACAGAAGAAACTATACATCCAGATATGTCTCATGAATTAGTTAAAGAATATATGGATAAAATAGAGTGGACAGAAGTAAAATATATTAAATAAAAATTTACTATGTCGAAGAAATTATGTATAATATAATAAAGCTTATATATTAATCTGAAATAGGTTAATTCATATAAATTAAAATTTGTCGTCAACATTAAAAAGACTGAAAGTATATACTTTCAGTCTTTTTCTTTTTAAAATGCCCAGTTTCCATCTTTAAATATTTGGATTTCTTCACCTTCATGAGTTATACCTAATATATTCATATCACTAGAACCTATCATAAAATCAACATGAGTCAAACTATTATTTACTCCGTACTTATCTAATTCTTCATCTTTTATATTATCGCCATTTTTTATACAAGTTTTATAAGCTGAGCCTATAGCGAAGTGGCAAGATGCATTTTCATCAAATAGAGTATTAAAGAATACTATATTTGTATCTGATATAGGAGATTTAAATGGAACTAAAGCAACTTCACCTAAATAGTGAGATCCTTCATCTGTATCTATAAGTTTTCCAAGTGTTTCAGCACCTTCTTCAGCAGTAAAATCAACTATTTTACCATCTTTAAAAGTTAAAGCAAAGTTATTTATAACATTTCCACCGTATACTAAAGGCTTAGTACTATAAACTGTACCGTTAACTTTAAACTTATGAGGCATAGAGAATACTTCTTCAGTTGGTATGTTTGCATTAAAATCAATACCATTAGGATCTTTAGAAGCACCACTTAACCATATATGACCTTCAGGTAATTCCATAGTTAAGTCAGTTTTAGCAGATTTGAACTTTAAAGTTTTAAAGTTTTTATCATTTAAGAAATCCATTCTTAATTTTAAATCAGCATTATGTTTTTTCCATGCGTCTACAGGATCTTCACTATCTACTCTAGTACATTTAAATATAGCATCCCAAAGCTTATCAATAGCTTCATCAGTAGATACATTAGGGAATACTTTAGTTGCCCAAGATTCAGTTGGAATTGAAACTATACTCCATTTACATTTATCTGATAAAGTATATGAACGCCATTCTTTTAAGGCTAATCCAGAAGCTTTTTGGAAGTTTGCTACTCTTTGAGGATCAACATCTTTAAGTAAATCTGGGTTTTGAGCATAAACTGTTAAAAATGCTCCTCCATCTTTTGCTATATCTACATATTGGTCAGATATCCATCTAGGGAATTCATTAAATGTTTCATCTGGAGCATGTAAATATCTTAATAAAGTACATTCTTCATCAGACCATTCTATATGTACATTTTTAGCTCCTGATTCATAAGCGTGCTTAACAACTTTTCTAACAAAAGGAGCACACTCTATTGGAGATCTAACAAGCAAAGTTTGTCCTTCTTGTATATTTACACCAACTTTTACTGCTAATTTTGCATATTTATCTAGATTTTTTTCAAATGACATAACTTAACCTCCTTGTACATTGAATTATAAAAATCTAATTATATTTTAATACATAATAGTTATAAAAATACTTAATAAATAAAAATAAATGGTTATTTTTGTAATAAAATTTTACATATTCATAACTTTATAAAATAAGTACAATACTAATTAGATATAGAATTAGTAAATTAACATAATGAAATATAAATTAAATATATTTATAAACAATAAAATATTGTAAAATAGCATATTTTATCACAAAAGATATAGAAAAAATAAATAAAAAATTATAATATAAAATAGACATTTAAAGAGATTTGATTAGGAGGAAGTAAATGGAGTTATATGATGCCATTTTTTATAGAAAATCAACTAGAAAATATTCTGCTAATAGATTAAAAGATAACTTAATAGATGAAGTTAAAAATATATGTTCACAAACTACATATTTAAATAAAGATTTAAACATAAAAGCACATGTTATAGAAAGAGGTCATTTAGTTCATTTATTAATGGAAGAAAAATATAAAGTAAAAGCCCCTCATTATATAATAGTCACATCTAATAAAGGAGATGATTATTTACAGAATATAGGATATGCTATTGAAGAAGTAGTTTTAAAATTAACTACTTTAGGAATAGCTACATGTTGGTTAGAATGCAATATAAAAAGAGAAGACATTCTAGAATTTGTAGAATTATCAAACTCAGATGAAGAGAGAAATGATACTATAGAAAAATCAGAAGAAAAAGATGAAGATTTAGAAGAACAAAATTTAGAACATCCATATGCTATAATTGCATTTGGTTATCCAGAAGAAAATGAAAAACTATTTAAGATTAATAAGAATGTAGATCGAAAGAGTATAAATCAAATTTGTAGAAAATTAGATAAAAATTTGGAAAAGATTATAGAAGCACTTAGATGGGCACCATCTATGAAAAATTCACAACCTTGGATATTATATAATAATTCAAATATGATTCATTTATATGAAGAGAAACAAAAGAAGAATCTTAAAGATACAAACAAAATAAGTATGGGCATAGCTCTTAGACATTTAGACATAGCATGTAATAAATTTGGATTAGAAGTTGAGTACTCTAAAATGGATGTTAAAAAAAGAATAGCAAAAGAGTATTATATAACTGCTATTTTAAAGTAATAAATATGTTTAACCTTAAAATATATATTGACATTAAAAGCTAAAAATGTAATAATTATACACAAAGATGCACTTTAAATTATCCCAGAGAGGATATTAAGTATATTTTCAAATTATAAAATTATAATCAATAAAATCCTTGAAAGTAGTCCAGAGAGGCTAAAAAGGTTAAATATTTTATATTATTTAAACTTGTATTTACAACCTCTGACTAGATTAGTTAGAGGTTTTTTAATATATAAATAAAAATATAATAAAGTCTTTTAAACTAGTCCAGAGAGGCTGGGAAAGATATCTGTGATAGATAAAATCCTTATACCTCGTTTTGGTATAAGGATTTTTTTAGCAACGGACGAAGTCGTTGGCGATATGAGCATAGCGAATTTTTATAGGCTTTATTAAAGGGGGAGAGTTCATAATGATAAATGGAAAAGAAAAATTAATAGTAGCAATAGATACAAATGAGTTTGATAAAGCTAAAGAATTAATAGATAAGTTAGAAGATAGCGTAGACATATTTAAAGTAGGATTAGAGCAATATGTAGCTACAAGGGGAAAAACAATTGATTATCTAAAAGAAAAAGGTAAAAAAGTATTTTTAGACCTTAAGTTTCATGATATACCTAATACAATGCAAAGTGCTGTAAGAGCAGCTGTTAGAGATAATGTATGGTTAATGACAATACATGTATCAGATATGGAAGGGATGAGACAGTGTGCACTAGCTGCTAAAGAAGAAGCAGAAAAGCTAGGTATAGAAAAACCAATTATAGTAGGAGTTACTGTTTTAACATCATTAAGTAATCAAGATTTACAAGATATAGGATGTAATATGACAACTGAAGAATTAGCTATAAAGAGAGCTAAGTTAGCTAAAGAAGCAGGAATAGATGGAATAGTTTGTTCAGCACAAGAAGTAGATAAAATAGTTGAAGCTTGTGGGAAGGACTTTGTTACAGTATGCCCAGGAATAAGACCAGCCAATGCTTCTGTAGGAGATCAAAAAAGGGTAGTTACTCCTAAAGATGCAATAAATAAAGGGGCTCACTATTTAGTAGTAGGAAGACCTATAACTAAAGCAGATAACCCAAATGAAGCTGCAATAAATATAGTAAAAGAAATAGAAAATGCATAGGAGGTAGGTCAAATGAAGGGGAAATTAATATTAGAAGACGGAACAATTTTTGAAGGAAAAGCATTTGGATACTTAGAAGATGGTATAGGTGAAGTAGTATTCAATACTTCTATGACAGGATATCAAGAAGTGTTAACAGACCCATCATACTATGGTCAAATAGTAACAATGACTTATCCACTTGTAGGGAATTATGGAATAAATTTAGAAGACATGGAATCTAGAGGAGTACATGTAAAAGGATTTATAGTTAGAGAAAAAAGTAATGATCCAAATAACTTCAGATGTGAGATGGATTTAGATACATATTTAAAGCAAAATAAAGTTATAGGACTTGAAGGTATAGATACAAGAGCATTAACTAAGATACTAAGAAATAATGGAACAATGAAAGGTATAATAACTTTAGAAAATGCATCTTTAGAAGATGTAAAATCAAAGTTAGAAGCCTTTACAAATACAGAAGCAGTAAAAACTGTAACAAGAAAAGAAATAGAACATATAAAAGGTGAAGGTGCTAAGGTTGCTGTTATGGACTTTGGGGTTAAGCAAAATATATTAAGATCTTTTGCTAACAGAAATTGTGATATAACAGTGTTCCCGGCAACTACTAAACCAGAAGAAGTTTTAGGAATAAATCCTGATTTAATATTCTTATCAAATGGACCTGGAGATCCAGAAGATTTAGAAGATGTTATAGAAAATATAAAAGAATTAATTGGAAAGAAACCTATAGTAGGTATATGCTTAGGGCATCAATTATTAGCTTTAACATTAGGTGGTAAAACATCTAAATTAAAGTTTGGACATAGAGGTGGAAATCATCCAGTTAAGGATTTAGAAGAAAATAAAATATTTATAACATCTCAAAACCATGGTTACTACGTATCTGAAATGCCAGAAAATATGGAAGTAACACATATAAATTTAAATGATAATACTGTAGAAGGAATGAGACATAAAGAATTACCTATATACAGTGTTCAATATCATCCAGAAGCTTGTCCAGGACCAAAAGACAACGATTATATATTCGACAAGTTCTTAGAGTTAGTATAGAAAATTATAAAAAATCGTTAAGTTAATTAGATAAGGAGAAAAAAGTATGCCTAAAATAGATAGTATAAAAAAGACTTTAGTATTAGGTTCAGGACCTATAATAATAGGACAAGCAGCAGAGTTTGATTATTCTGGAACACAAGCTTGTCAAGCTTTAAAAGAAGAAGGAATAGAAGTTGTATTAGTAAATAGTAACCCAGCTACAATAATGACTGATAAAGAAGTAGCGGATAAAATATATATAGAACCATTAACAATAGAATTTATAGAGAAAATAATAGAAAAAGAGAGACCGGATAGTTTATTAGCTGGAATGGGTGGGCAAACAGGACTTAATTTAGCTGTTGAACTTCACGACGCAGGGATATTAGATAAATATGGAGTTAAGATAATAGGTACTTCAGTTGAGTCTATAAAAAAAGGTGAAGATAGAGATACATTCAGAGAAGTAATGAGACAAATAAATCAACCAGTAGTAGTTAGTGATATAGTAACTAACTTAGAAGATGGTTTAGAATTTGCTAATAAAATAGGATATCCAGTAGTTGTAAGACCTGCTTACACACTAGGTGGAACTGGAGGAGGTATAGCTGAAACTGTAGATGAGTTAACAGAAATACTTACTCAAGGATTACAATTAAGTCCAGTTAGCCAAGTATTACTTGAAAAAAGTATAAAAGGTTGGAAAGAAATAGAGTATGAAGTAATAAGAGATGGTAATGGAAACTGTATAACTGTATGTAACATGGAAAACATAGACCCTGTTGGAGTTCATACAGGAGACAGTATAGTTGTTGCACCAAGCCAAACTTTAAGTGATAAAGAATACCAAATGTTAAGAAAAGCATCTATAGATATAATAAATGCTATAGAGGTTAAGGGTGGATGTAATGTTCAAATAGCATTAAACCCAGATAGCTTAGAATATGCAATAATAGAAATAAACCCAAGAGTAAGTAGATCTTCAGCTCTTGCATCAAAGGCTACAGGTTACCCAATAGCAAAAGTTGCAGCTAAAATAGCTTTAGGTTACACATTAGATGAAATTGAAAATGCTGTAACTAAAAAAACTTATGCATGTTTTGAGCCAACACTTGACTATGTAGTAGTTAAGATACCGAAATGGCCATTTGATAAATTTAAACAAGCAAATAGAAAATTAGGAACTAAGATGATGGCAACAGGAGAAATAATGAGTATAGGTAGCAACTTTGAAGCAGCTATACTTAAAGGTATAAGATCTCTTGAAATAGGAAAATACTCTTTAGTTCATGCTCCTTCTGAAGAAAAGAGCATAGAAGAATTAAAAAATAGTATAGTAGTTCCAGATGATGAAAGATTATTTGACTTAGCTGAAATGATAAGAAGAGGCTATAAAGTAGAAATGATAGAACAAATCACTGGAGTAGATAAGTGGTTTATAAATAAATTTAAATGGATAGTAGACCAAGAAGAAAAATTAAAGGGAATGAAAATAGAAGATTTAAATAAGGAATACCTATTAGAATTAAAGAAAAAAGGATTCTCTGATAAAGGTATAGCTGACTTAATGAAAATAAGTCCAGAAAGATTATGTGAATTAAGAAAGTTATATAACATACAACCAGCATACAAAATGGTTGATACTTGTGGAGGAGAGTTTGATGCATTATCTCCATATTACTATTCAACTTATGAACAATATGATGAAGTAGAAATAAGTGATAAGAAAAAAGTTGTAGTTTTAGGTTCTGGTCCTATAAGAATAGGTCAAGGTATAGAGTTTGATTACTGTTCAGTTCACTGTGTAAAATCACTAAGAAAAATGGGAATAGAAACTATAATAGTAAATAATAACCCAGAAACTGTAAGTACAGACTTTGATACATCAGATAAATTATACTTCGAACCATTAACAGAAGAAGAAGTATTAAACATAATAGAAAAAGAAAACCCAGATGGAGTAATACTTCAATTTGGTGGTCAAACAGCAATAAAATTAGCTAAATTCTTACATGAAAAGAATATAAAAATATTAGGAACTGATTTTGAAGATATAGATGCAGCTGAAGATAGAGAAAAATTTGAAGAATTACTAGAAAAACTAGATATAAATAGACCAAAAGGAAAAGCTATATGGTCAGTTAAAGAAGGTATAAAAGAAGCTGAAAGGCTAGGATACCCAGTTTTAGTTAGACCATCATATGTACTTGGTGGTCAAGGTATGGAAATAACTTACGATGAAGCTAAGTTATCTAAATACTTAGAAAGCGCATTTGAAAGAGACTCTAAAAACCCAGTGCTTATAGATAAGTACTTAACAGGTAGAGAAATAGAAGTTGATGCAATATGTGATGGTAAAGATATATTAATACCAGGGATAATGGAACATTTAGAAAGAGCTGGAGTTCACTCTGGAGATAGTATAACAATGTATCCTAGCCAAAATGTTACTGATGAAATAAAAGCTAAAATACTAGATTACACTAAGAAGATTGCATTAGAGTTAAATGTGCTTGGAATGGTTAATATACAATTTATAGAATTCCAAAATGAATTATATGTAATAGAAGTTAACCCAAGAGCAAGTAGAACAGTTCCATACATAAGTAAGGTAAGTAATGTACCTATAGTAGATTTAGCTACTAGATGTATGTTAGGAGAAAAATTAGCTGATTTAGGATACGGAACAGGAGTATACAAAGAGCCTAAGTTAGTATCAGTTAAGGTTCCAGTATTCTCAATGTCAAAACTTGCTAGAGTTGACGTAAGCTTAGGACCTGAAATGAAATCTACAGGGGAAGTTTTAGGTGTTGGTGAAAACTTAGAAGAAGCTTTATATAAAGGATTTTTAGCAGCAGGAAAGACTATGTCTGATAAGAGAGGTGTAGTACTAGCTACTATAAATAACTATGATAAAGAAGAATTCATAGAAATAGCAAAAGATATGAGAGAATTAGGATATACTTTTGTTGCTACAGAAGGAACAGCTAAAACTCTAAGAGATAATGGAATAGATGCTGATATAGTTAATAGAGTAGAAGAAGCAAGACCTAATATATTAGATGCTATAAGAAATAAACAAGTTGATATAGTAATAAATACTCCAACTAAAGGAAATGACTCTACAAGAGATGGATTCAAGATAAGAAGAACTGCAACAGAGTTCTCAACAGAAGTTATGACATCTTTAGATACATTAAAGGCTTTAGTAGAAGTTAAGAAAAAAGAAATAAAAGATGCAGGATTAGAAGTATATAACATAGCTGAATAACAATAAAGGGGGTGAAACTGAATGTTTCATCCCTTTATTATTATATTATCTTCTAAAATTTGATCTTAGTCTCATAGTTGTATAA
>DHKFR23503__coassemble_950_pt1 | contig 12855 bp, 9 predicted proteins | sample DHKFR23503__metabat2_high_PE_003 | metagenome-assembled genome bin DHKFR23503
CATAAAGAGTATTGCCAAAAACAAAAGAGCGTAGACTTTGTCTACGCTCTGAAGCTATCTAAATATAGATAGCTTTTATTTTAAGCACTTTGCTTTTTTTCTGACACTACAGTTCCGTTAAATACGTCTTTATTTAATTTACCAAGAGATTTACCAACTGTTACAGCTGCAGTAGTTGCACCATTTACATTTAACATAGTACGTCCCATGTCAAGTATTGGATCTATTGCAAGTATACCACCAGCTAGTGGGAAGTATGCTCCAATACCTACACCTGATAAAACTACTGAAACTGCCATTGTAGCTGTTCCTGGAAGTCCTGCTATACCTAATGAACTTATAGTTATAACAACTAGAAGCATAGCATAGAAGCTTGCATTCATTTCAACACCTGCCATATTAGCTATTGTTACTGCCATTAGTGCAGGATATATACCAGCACATCCGTTCATCCCCATATTAGCTCCTAAACTTGCAGTAAAGCTTGCAACGCCTTCTTCAACACCTTGATGTTTAGTTAAAGCCTCTATTGTAACAGGTAATGTTCCTAAACTTGATCTAGATGTAAATGCAAGAAGTAATGGTTCTGCAGCATTTTTTATATAAGTTATTGGATTTAATCCATTTATTGTTATTATTACTAAATGTATAATAAACATTATAGCTACTGATATGTATAGCGCTACTATGAACTGAACAACAGATATCATAGATGATAATCCACGAGCTGTTATCGTATTCGCTAATAAAGCAACTACTGCATATGGCATAAACTTAATTACTGTCATAGCAACTGATACTATTATCTTGTAAAATGCTTCTACTAAATCTATAAATGGCTTTATAACGTCTAAATACTTTTTGCTTAGTCTTTTTACTGCAAGACCTAAGAAAGTAGCAAATATTATTATAGCAACTATATTTCCATCAGCCATAGATGCAACAGGATTAGATGGTAATAATCCTCTTAAAGTATCAACTAAAGGAGTTATTTCTCTAAGCTCTGTATCTGAAGCAGCTACTATATCTGTTCCTACTCCTAGTTTCATTACATTACCTACTACTATACCAACTATTGCAGCAATTGCAGTTGTCATAAGTAACATTCCTAATGATTTAAATGTTAATTTTCCTAAGTCATCACCTTCACCCATATTTATGATAACTCTTAATATTGATACAAATACCATTGGAACAACTAACATTTTTAATAAGTCCATAAATCCTGAACCAAATAATCCATACCATTTAGTAACCTCTTGTAACCAAGTAACTCCTGATGGATCTTCTGGAAGTCCTGCTACTAATTGTATAATAACCCCTAATATAAGTCCTATTATTGTTGCGTATATAGTTCTTGTAGAAAATTTAACTTTTTTCTTTTCAAACTGTTTAACAATATAGAATGTTCCTATAAGTACAGCTATAAAAATAACAGTTTTTATATCTGTAATCATAAGGAATTGTGATAAGAATGAACTCTCCCCCATTATAGTTTCTACCTCCGTATGTATGAAATTTTTATGTCAATATATTTTTTTTGACAAAAACTATGATATATTATTAACATACTTAAGTCAATATATTTTATTAATTTTATTAATTTTTTTAGCTTTTTAGTCTAAAAATATATATTTTTTAGATTAAAAAGCTAAATTTTATATGTATAATACTAATTTTTACTTTATTTTTTATTTTATAGTTTCTACTTTTCTTCTTTTAATCTTCTTTTTTATTTTCTTTTTTTTTCGATGTGTTGATTTTCTAATTAATGCTGCCTCCACATCTTCAGATGTTTTATCTGAAGTGGTATCTATACTTGAATTTTGTGCTGCTTGACTTGAAAGCAATCTTCCTTTTTTTATAAGTAACAATGCCAAGTCCCCAGATATCATACCAAGAAAAGTTATTAGTATCTCCAAGTCTTCTACATTTATTTCTTCTGCTATTGCATATGCTATGGTAGATGATAACAAAACAAAATCTGCATAACTAAATCTATTCAAACCTGTATTTGTATTTTGAGAGGTATTATTAGAATCACCAGTACTAGCACTCGTACTAGCTATATCTGAACTAGTTTGTCGATTTTTATTGTTAATATCCATAATAATCCTCCTTTCTTATTATCTACATTAGTAAATTATATTCAATATATTATAATTCTTTCATAAAAAATCTCTATAAATATTTATTTGTAGAGATTTTTTAACCAGAAATTTTTAGGATTTTGGTCTTCATTTATTGGTATAATATCATACCCTTCTTTAATTAAATAACTTATTAAGGAATCTAATGCTTCTACTGTTTGTTTTTTTTCATGTATTAATACTATTATTTCATTTTTATTTTTAGAATATGTTATTGTATTTTCTACTATTTCACTAGATGAAGATTTCCAATCTTCTGTGTCTATATTCCAATCCCATACCTTATATCCTGCGCTTACTAAATTGTTGTAGGTTTCTTTACATGCATATGGTTTACTTCCATATGGTAATCTAACTAAATTAGAATACTTACCAGTAATTTTATAAAAAGTTTGATTATTTATATCAAATTCTTCCTTTGCAGAAATACTTGTCTTATACAATTTATGAATATCATGTGATACACTATGAAGGCCTACTACATTTCCACTTTCAACTATTTTTTTAACTTTATCTGGATAAATATTCATATTTCTATCTATTAAGAAAAAAGTCCCTTTGACTTTATGTTTATCTAAAATTTCTAATATGTCATCGGTGTATTTTGATGGTCCATCATCTATTGTTATATAAGCTACTTTTTTAGAATTATATAATTTATTTTTTATTTCAGCTTCTTGGCTATTTATTATAATTTTATTTTTAACATAATATGCATTACAATAAAAGCTATTAGGGTTTATAAGAACGATCGTTGTTATAATTAATATTATTAAAACTTTACTTTTTTTAACTTTCATAAATACTCCTCCAATGTTATTTGTTTTTATGTCTTCTTATAGATTTATTTATCGCTTATTTATATTATTAATCAAATTTTTTCTTTTATCATTTATTTACTAAATAAAAATATATAAATAAATGGAAATTTATATTTTTACCTTTTATATTAGAAACATAAAATAATTTATGCATAAATAAAAAAATATAGAAAAGACATCTTTTTATAGTTGTTTTCCTATATTTTATCTATTTATATATTAATTTTTATTTCTACACTGTAATGGTCAGATACTTTTTCTTTATTCTTACCATTAAATATTACATTAGGGTATTCAACTTCAATATATTTATTAGTAAAAATTATATCTAACCTCATATCCTTTTTATTTTTATCTCATGCATCTTTTTTACCTTCAAAAGTTGTACCATAGTCTTTTTCTTTAGCTAATGTATAAGTATCTAATAAACCATATTTTAATATATAATCATATCATTCATTAGATATATATTTACTCATTTACTCATCTTCCACAATCCACTTTTATTTAGATTAATTTATTTTGTAAATCCTTGCTTCCCATGGTCGTAATAAAATTTTATTTAAATCTTCATTATCATCAACATCATAATTAGATAATATTAAGTTTTCATACTTTAATGTTATAGGATCATATTCATATTTAGAATGTTCACTTTTTAAATTGCATATTATTAAGAACTTTTCATCATTTAGTATTCTTTCATATGCAAATATATTTGTATCATCTTCTAATATAAGATTGTATTTACCATATATTAAACAGTCATTACTCTTTCTTGTCTTTATCATTTTTTTATAGAAGTTAAGTATTGAGTTAGAATCTTCAAGTTGTTCTTTGACATTTATATCTCTATAATTTGGATTTACATGAATCCATGGATTATTAGATTTACTAAATCCTGCATTCATGCTATCATCCCATTGCATTGGTGTACGAGTATTATCTCTTGATGTGTTCCATATATTCTCTAATGCATCTTTTTTACTCATTCCTTGGCTTATAAGTTGATTATATTCATTTATAGATCTAATGTCATCATATTCACTTATATCATTAAATTTAACATTTGTCATGCCAATCTCTTGACCTTGATATATAAATGGAGTGCCTTTGTGCATAAAATATAACAACCCTAATGCTTTAGCACTTTCATTTAAAAATCTAGTATCATCTCCCCAAGCAGATACTACTCTAGTTATATCATGATTTTCTATAAATAATGCATTCCATCCATCATCCTCAAGATTTACTTGCCATCTATTCCATACTTTTTTTAGATTCGGTAAATTGAACTCTGAACTATTCCATAAATCTATATGTTCAAATTGAAATAACATATTAAACTTTCCATCATTTTCTCCAACCCAATCAATTGCTTGCTCAGCTTTTACACCATTTGCTTCCCCTACAGTCATTATGTCATACTTACTAAATGTATTTTCTTTTAACTCTTTTAAATATTCATGTATTCCATTAACATTCATATGTTTATCAAAAGATGGTACATATTTTAAGTTATCTGGATTATCCATATCAGCTAATCCATCTTCTTTATTTATATGGCTTATAGCATCTACTCTAAATCCATCTATACCTTTATCTAACCACCAATTTATCATCTTGTATATTTCATTTCTCATATCTTCATTTTTCCAGTTTAAATCTGGTTGCTTTTTACTAAACAAATGTAGGTAGTATTCTTTCGAGTTTTCATCGTATTCCCATGCTGATCCTTTAAATATACTCTCCCAGTTATTTGGTTCTTTATTATCCTTTCCTTTTCTCCAAATATACCAATCCCTCTTTGGATTTTCTTTAGATGATCTAGATTCTATAAACCAAGGATGCTCATCACTTGTATGATTTATTACTAAATCTATTATAATTTTCATATTTCTTTTATGAATTTCACTTAGTAACTCATTAAAATCATCCATAGTTCCAAAATCACTCATTATATCTTGGTAATCACTTATATCATATCCATTATCATCATTTGGAGACTTATACATAGGACATATCCATATAACATCTATACCTAGTTCTTTTAAGTAATCTAATTTTGATATTATTCCTCTTAAATCCCCTATCCCATCATTATTTGAATCCATAAAGCTACGTGGATATATTTGATATGCAACTGCTTCTTTCCACCACTTTTTCTCCATTACATCCCCCTTAATTTATGCAATCGATTGCATTTGTTTTTAAAAAAAATGTCAAATAATTTGACATTTATCTTTTCTTAACTTAAATATAGCATCGAATGAAAATGTTTTCAATACTTTTATTTTATTTTATACTTATTCTCTGATACTAACTCTTCTCTTATTTTATTATTTTCTTCACCTAAAAATACTCTATAAGTTTTTACTATTATTTTATCTTTCTCATGACTTTCTTGTGTTCTTATATATAATTTTTCTCTATCTTGGCTGCAGCCATATATTTTAGAAGTTATCGCTCCATTTGAAACTATATTTTTTATATATATTGGATGAGCAAAATTATTTTTAAATTTAAGATCTATATATCCATAAGATACTGCTGCATCCCTTCCCTTTGGAACATAATGAGATGGATATGTATGATTATGAACTTCTTGTATTTCAAGTCCAGATATTAATGCAGCATTATATATTGTTGTAGATACTTGACATACTCCACCACCTTCTCCATTAACATATTTTCCATTTACTATTACTTTTGCCGTTTTATATCCATTGCTCCATGTTCTTGCTCCAGTAGATTTATTATATGAAAATGTATCTCCTGGCATTATAAGTATATCACTAGTGCTTTTTGCAGCAATATATATATTAGTTCCTCTTGAACTATATTCATTAAAGCTTGTACTAAATTGACCTAATATAGTATTTATAGATTTCACTTGTTTTGTTGTAATTGTTGGTTTTATAATTTTTACAGGAAGATTTATATTTTTTATATCTTTATTTTTTATCATATCATATATTTGCTCTTTTAAAGAAATAATATCAACTTCTAATCCTTCTTTTGATTTAGTTGCTATCATTTGACCATTATCACTTATCTCTATCGTAGCTTGTTTCACTTGCTTATTTATATCACGTTGAATATATGATAATTGTTCACTTAGTTTAGATTCATTATATGTTACATTTAATTTTATATTATACTCTTTATTTAGTTCTAAGCTACATTTTCTCTTTATATTCTCTAATTTATTATCATTTCTAGTATATAGATATGCATTTTTAATTGCTTCATTTATATTATAGCTTAACTCTATATCTTCTGGGTTTATACACCAAATTTTATCTTCATATTTTATATATATTGGTTTAAGCAAATATTTTTCATTTACTACATCTTTAGCTTCATTTATTTTCATTTTTCCAATATTTAATTCTTCAATATATATATTTTTATATATTTTACCACTAAAATCATCTTTTTTAGTTGATATACCTGTAGTTAAAATTAACATTATAAACAAAGATAATATTAATGTAAATTTATTTACAAATTTATATTTATACATTATTAGTTTTACTCCTTGATATATTTTTATAAATTTATATTTACCTATAATTTGTTTTATATTCTTATTATTGCTATATATGTTTTTGAATAAATATGTTTATTTTGCAAATACTTTTATTATATATCTATAACATTTCATGTGGAGGTATTTATGAAAAATTCTAAACAACATTTAACTGATGCTTTTTCACAACTTCAAGATGCTCAAATTAATTTAAAACATGCATTAGATAATGCAGAAAAATTAAATAATAAAGAACGAATTCAATCTACTTTATCTATAGTAAATGAGGCTGTATTTGCTGCAGCTAATACTGTTGCAAACTATCAAGACTCTAATTCTAAATACAATCAATCTCATACTAGATAAATCAAAATTTGAAAAAGACTTAACTTAATATATATTAAGTTAAGTCTTTTTCATTTTCATTCAACATTTTTCAACAAAATACTACTCTTAATTATATCTTATATGTTATAATATCATTATTCATTTCAAAGTATTATTATTGAAGATTCATTCTTCTTATTCTATAGAAAAGAGGTTGATTTAAGCCTCGTATGTAGAGAAATCTGCATAGGACACAACTTGAATTGCAGGTAATTCCTAAAGCCTAAGTGCCACAACGTAAAAGCGAATAGCTTTAAGCGTGATGGAACGAAAGTAGAAAAAAGTCTTAGGATGGCATATGGTTAAACCCTAAGTGCTGTTATAAATGGATGTTCATGCAGGGAAATCCCGAATAGGGAGACCTTCAACGACTAGACTTAAAAGGTCGTACACTATAAGCGATTGATAGTGGAAGTAGGTTGCCCCTAACGAGTAATGTCGAGGGTGAAGAAATAGTCTGCTCTCATATGAAAGTATGAGAAGTTCATAAGAGAACTGCATAAGAGTAGCGACCTTATGTGAACAAAAGGTGTTTATTTTGGTAAAGACTGTAAAATTATCTAAATTTAACGGAGAACTTTGCGAAAATTTATATGCTAATGTATTTTTAATGGATGCATCTAATTTTAATGATATAACAGTTTTATTTAATAAGGTAATTAGTTCAATTTCAAATAAAAACTGGCTTAAGTTTCGTGATACAGATTACTTACAAAATGTTTTAAATAACGGTGGATTTATTGTTGGATGTTATGTTGAAGATACATTAATAGCATGTGCACTTTGCGAATCTCCAAATGGAGATTATTTGGACAATCTTTATGACATTGGTATGAGTGATAATGAAATTGACTCAACTTATGTATCTGGATATGTAATGGTAGACCCTCTTTATCGTGGTAATTCATTGCACAAGATACTACTTGAAACTAGAATTGAAGAATCAATAGCTAGAGGTAAAAATTATATATTAACTGCTGTTGCTACCGAAAATATATTCAGTTTAAGAACGATTTTAAGTTTAGGATTTGAAATTCAACTTCAAAGAGAGAATCAATACGGTATAAATAGATATATATTACTAAAAAAATTAGAATCAAATTCACCTAAAGATAAAGAAATAATTGCATAACATATTCTTATAAAGTGGATATATAAAAGTAAAATTTTAATGTACTTTTATATATCCACTTTATTATATTATTATAATAATATAAATTTAACTTATAGTTATAAACTTTAAATATAGCTATTTATCGTTTAACTCTAAGCTTAATATAAATAATCTAGTTTTTGAAAGTATAATAAAATAATATGATTTTTAGCAAAAGAAGATATTACTAAAATATTAAGTAATATCTTTAAATTTATCTATTAATTTTAATATACTTAAGATTGTTTATTCATGCCGTCAAATACTATCTTCCCTTTACATATAGTATAATTTATCTTTCCATATAACTCATGTCCTATAAATGGTGAATTAAAAGATTTTGATTCAAATTTAGTTACTTTATAGCTTTCATCAGGATTAAATATTACTAAATCAGCTACAGAACCTTCTTTTATAAATCCACAATCTAAATTATAAAGTTTTGCTGGATTTATAGTCATTTTTTCAAGTAATGTCATTATACTTAAATAACCTGTTTTAACTAAATTAGTTATACCAAGAGATAATGCAGTCTCAAGACCTACTATTCCACTTGGAGCTTTAGCAAACTCTACATTTTTTTCTTCATATGTATGAGGAGCATGGTCTGTTGCTATTATTTCTATTGTACCATCTTGTAATCCTTCTATTATTTTCAATTTATCATTTTCAGTTCTAAGAGGAGGATTCATCTTAGCATTCGTACCATAAGTTAATATATCATCTTCCGTTAAAGTAAAATGATGTGGAGTTGCTTCTGCATATACATTCGCACCTAATTTTTTAGCCATCCTTATAGTTTCAACAGATACTCCAGAACTTATATGTTGTATATTTACTTTTGCACCGGTTTTTATAGCTATCATACAGTCTCTTGCTACCATAACATCCTCTGCTACGTTACTTGCACCACATATTCCTAACTTTTTAGATATTTCTCCTTCATTTATACCAGCTACAGTTATAAGCGATGGATCTTCTTCATGAAAACTTAAAGGCATATCAAGTTCTTTAGCTTTTAACATAGCATTATATATAATATCACTATCCATTATAGGAAGTCCATCATCAGTAAACCCTACTGCTCCACATTCTTTAAGGGCTTTCATATCAACTAATTCTTTTCCCTTAAAACCTTTAGTTATGGCACATGCTTGTAAAACATTTATAGGAGATTTTTTAGCTTTCGCCTTTATATATTCTAAAGTTTCTTTATTATCAACTATAGGATTAGTATTAGCCATACATACAACTGTTGTAAATCCACCTTTTGCCGCTGATTTAGAGCCAGTTTCTATATCTTCTTTATGAGTAAATCCTGGATCTCTAAAATGTACATGAACATCTATAAGTCCAGGTGCTACTATACATCCACTTGCATCTATAATTTTTTCATATTCATCTGTTAATGAATATCCCCCTATTTTTAATATTTTGTTATCTTTTATTACTATATCTATTACTTCATCCATCTTAGATTTTGGGTCTATTACTCTACCATTTTTTATAAGTATCATTTGCCTAATTATCTCCCTTTAAATATTAATATATAATTTTTTTGTAGCACATATTTAACAACAAAAATTATATTTTTTCATTATTTTAATATATTATACAATATTTAATTTATATGTTAAACATTATAACGAATATTTTATCATTTTATTTTTATATAATACGTATTAGATATTATAACTTTATAAAAAAATTTAATAAAAAATAGATATACTATGAAAAGTATATCTATTTTTATTTATTTTTCATTTAATTTTCTAAATTTAATAAGTTCCATTATTAATGTAGATATTATCGCTAATAATACACATATTGCTAATTGACTAATACCAAATTCTAATGGAATATCAAATATAGGTCTCATAAATGAAAGTAGAGTAAGCCCATATATAAATAAACAAACTATTATTGCATATATAACATACATATTTGAAAATAATCCTAATTCCTTTAATGTATACTCATTTGATCTTGCTGGTAATGTTTGTAGTATTCTACATAATGTAATAGTAGAAAATGCCATTGCAGTTCCAACATATGGTGATATTTGCCTTCCTATAAATTGAGCTATTATTACTGCAATACCTATTATTGTACCTCTAAATAAAACTGCTTGTATAGTTCCTCCAGCTAATATACTTTCATTTGGATCTCTCGGTGGTTTTGTCATGATATTTTTTTCAGGCTTTTCAAATCCTAAAGATATAGCAGGAAGAGAATCTGTTATTAAGTTTATAAATAATAATTGTAATGTTGTAAATGGATTTGCCCAGTTAGCAAATACTGCAAATAATATAGCAAGTATACCTGCAAAATTTCCAGCAAATAAGTAAGTTATAGACTTTTTAATATTTTTATAAACTGTTCTTCCTACTTCAACTGCATTTACTATTGTAGCAAAGTTATCATCAACTAGTATCATAGCAGATGCATCTTTAGCAACATCTGTACCACTACCCATACCTATACCTATATCTGCTTGTTTTAATGCAGGTGCATCATTTACTCCATCACCTGTCATCGCTGTTATTTTTCCTTTTTTCTGCCAAGCTTTAACTATACGTATTTTATTTTCTGGTGAAACTCTTGCATATACTGGTATATGTTCTAGCTTTTCATCTAATTCTTCATCACTAAGTGTATCTAACTCTTGTCCTGTTAAAGCAATATCACCTTCATCCATTATACCAATATCTTTAGCTATAGCAGCTGCTGTAGTTTTATGATCTCCAGTTATCATAACAGTTTTTATACCTGCATTTTTAGCTTCTCTAACTGCCTCATACACTTCTTCTCTAGGAGGATCTATCATTGCCATAAGACCTATTAAAGTCATATCATCTTCATCTTCTAATGATGGAATAAAATTGTCATCTTCTACATCTTTTATAGCAAAAGCTAGTACCCTTAATGCTTTATTTGAAAATTCTTCGTTTATATTTCTATATGCATTTAATATATCATCATTTATATCTACAGAATCTCCATTAACCATTACATATTTACATCTACTAAATACTACATCGGGTGCACCTTTTGTAAACATATATACATTTCCATGAATATTATTTACTGTAGACATAAGTTTTCTATCACTATCAAATGGTATTTCATTTAGTCTATTATATTTCTCTCTTAATATATTGTAATCTAGATTTTTGCTATTAGCAAATTTTATTAATGCAACTTCTGTTGGATCACCTATTTCCTTACCTTCATTATTTATATTTGAATCATTACATATAGCCGATGCTACAGTTAGTGTTTTAGATTGATATGAATAATTAATATTTTGTGACTCCATATCCTCTTTAGGTGTTTCATACATATAGAAATCTACTACTGTCATTTTATTTTGAGTTAATGTTCCAGTTTTATCTGTACATATAACACTTGTTGATCCTAATGTTTCAACTGCTGGTAATTTTCTAATTATTGCTTGTTTTTTAGCCATATCATTTGTTCCAACAGATAAAACGATTGTTACAATAGATGATAAAGCCTCTGGAATAGCTGCTACCGCTACTGCAATTGCAAACATAAATGAATCTGCTATAATTTTAGCTTTCGATATATCAGATTGCCCCATAAAATTTCTTATAACCTGAATTATAAATATAAGTGCTGCTATGCCTACTATTAATACACCAAGTTTTTTGCTAAATTCATCAAGCTTTTGTTGTAATGGAGTTTGTTTATTTTCAGCAGTTTCAAGTAAATTTGCTACTTTACCCATTTCTGTATTCATTCCAGTAGATGTTACTATAAATATTCCCCTTCCATACACAACCAAAGAACCACTAAATACCATATTCTTTTGGTCACCTATCCCAATATCTTCATCTATTTTTTCATTATGTTTTAATACTGGTTCTGATTCACCTGTAAGCATTCCCTCTACTATTTTTAAGGTTTGTGCGTCTATAATTCTTCCATCTGCTGGGATATAATCACCTGCTTCAAGAATTACTATATCTCCAGGAACTAATTCACGTCCTTCTATAGTTTGTTTTTGGTTGTCTCTTATTACCTTTGCTTTTGGTGCAGATAACTTCTTTAAACTTTCTAATGAACCCTCTGCTTTTTTAGTTTGAGTTACTCCTAATATTGAGTTTAGCATTATAACTATAAATATTATTATAGATTCAATAACTTCTCCTAAAAATATTTGTACAATAGCTGCTATTAAAAGTATTATAACTAATGGATCTTTGAAGCTTTCTAAAAATAACTTCCAATTTGGAACTTTATTGCCTTCTTTAAGTTCATTATATCCATATTCAGATAATCTTTTTTTAGCCTCTTCATTAGTTAATCCGTTTATATTTGATTTTAAAGATTCTATAGACTCTATATATTTTTGTTTATAATACATTTTATCCTCCTATGTTTAATAACTTATTTATATAGTATTTCTTATATTTAAATAAGTTATTAGTTAAAAAATCAAAATAATATAAAAAATATAATAACAAAAAGGTATGAAAATTTTTTCTTCATACCTTTTTGTTATTATATTTAATTTATTTTATTAATTTTTTTACATAAATCTATAGTCATATTAAAAAACCAATCTTTTATAAAACTACTTATACCTAAATTAACTATCCAATTTGCTATTTTTAAATCTAAAAATTTAACTTCTTTTATTTTAAGTTCTAAACCTTTATCATTATTTAATTTAGGAACTACTTTTACTTCTATTGAAATAGTCTTTATAATGAATACAAATAAAAAGAGAGTGTTAACTCTCCTTTTTATTATTATCATACAACATACTATGAATATTAGCAATAT
>DHKFR23503__coassemble_965_pt1 | contig 12401 bp, 8 predicted proteins | sample DHKFR23503__metabat2_high_PE_003 | metagenome-assembled genome bin DHKFR23503
AAAAGGGTTAGGAGATTGTCCACCATTCGGAGATGTAAAAGGATTAGGAGACTGCCCCTCATTAGGTAATATATAAGGAGAGTTATTATCTATTTCTGGATAGTTAAAATTACCATTGTTATTATATTCATTATAATCCTCTAAACCTTCAATAGGCATAGAAGGCGCAATTAAGTTAGCAACTTTTACGTATTCATTTGTAAAATCCATATCAGGATATGCATTTTGTAACATTCTAAGATATACGCCCATAAATTTATAATAATTTTCCCAACATTCTTGCCAATAATTTTTTTTCATTGATGATTCCCCCTTGTCTGATATAAATGTTGTTCAATATATCATATGTAAATATTAGAAAATAGTTCTTATTTATGTGATGTGATTTACTTTAAAAATTATATATGCTATTTAATTTATTGAGATAGTTAAATAGCATAATTGAAAATTATATAGTTTAATAAGATACATTTTGATAGTTAGAAAATTTTATATACTAATTTTAAAATGTTTATTAAAATAATTAGCAATTAGTGAAACAGATTAAATTAAGCAATATATATAAAAGTGTATTATATAAGACAAAGTTCGATATGAATTTCTGTATTTTATTTATAACATATGATAAAATATATAATATCATCTTATATAAAAAATAATTTAATATTATAAATTTAAAAGGAGAATAATATGAGAATAGTAGACTTGATGAATAGAACTACAGCTTTAATAACTATGCTAAGTGTTGTATATGCTCTTATAGACCAGAAAATAATATTTTTAGCGCCTATATTAACAATATCTATACCTTATAGATTTATGAAATACAAAGAAAAAGAAAGATTCAATGATAATAGAAAAATATTAAATAACTTATTTTTATTCAACTTAATTACATTCATAGGAGTATCAGCTGTAACTAATAGAATGAGTGTAGATATATTTGAGATAATAGTAAATATATTTATAACTTTTGCTTATTTTAAAATATTATATATTATAAATAAAAAAAAGATAGAATTATACAATAATCCTCAAATGGTATATGATAAAATAAATAAAAAGATAGATACACTAGAAATGGTATATGAGAAGATTGAAGAAAATATGAAAAATGCTGAAACAGAAAAAGATAAAACTTCAATGGAATCTAAATTAAATACTATAAGATGCAAAGTAGCTGAATTAAAAAGACAATCAGAAATTATTAAAGCTCAAATAGAAGCGAAAAATAATAATCATAATATCAATGAATAAAATATACTAGTTAATATTATAGTGAAAATATATCAAATATATCAGATATAGAAACAGTTAAAGTTATCAAATCTATAGATATTTCAAAAGGTTATGGATAATTAACTATTTATTCTACAAATAAAATAAGTTCTATAAATCAGTAAGTAGAAATATTATAATAAGGGCATCATAAATATTTGATGTCTTTTTATTTTATAAATAAATGATTATATGTATATAATCATAATAAGAAATGGAAGGAATATATTATGTCGAATATAATGGCTAAAAATGTTTAAAAATATATATTACTTTCTAATATGGTTGTATTTTTTGAGTTTTCAATGATGAGAACTAGGCAAGATATAGACCAAAAACTTTTAGCAGAGTTTTATTATCAATATAGAAATGAAGAAGTCTTTATAAGAAAATTATTTTATTTAACAGAAACTAAGTTTGGTAGAGTATAAGTATGTATGACTGCAGACATAGAATGAGCCATATAGGATAATCATGTGATACTCCTATGGTCATTAAATACAAAGAAGTTTAAAGTAAAAAAATAAATTGACTAAAGGAATATGATATTATAATTATATAAAAATAGTTAATAATGGGGGAAGTGTATATGGATAAATATGTAAATTGGGTAAATGAAATTAAAATACAAAATACTATAAAATCATTAGAAGACAATAACATGAAAGGTTATTTTGCAAATGATAAGAATGAGCTTATAAAAATAATAGATACTCTTACCAATGAAGGTGATACTGTTAGTTGTGGGGGATCTATGACATTATTTGAAACAGGTGTTATAGATTATTTAAGAAGTGGAAGGTTTAATTTTTTAGACAGATATGAAGAAAATTTAACTAAGGAAGATTTAAAAAAATTATATAGAAAGACTTTTAGCGCAGATGTTTTCTTTACTAGTACTAATGCCATAACAGAAAATGGAGAATTATATAATGTAGATGGCAATGGAAATAGAATTGCAGCTATGCTTTATGGACCAGATAAAGTTATAGTAGTTGCTGGAGTTAATAAAATAGTAAAAAATATTAATGAAGCTGTAGAGCGAAATAAAAGTATGTGTGCACCAGCAAATGTTAAAAGATTAAATGCTAATACACCATGCAAGATAAAAGGATATTGTATGGATTGTAGTAGCTTAGATAGAATATGTTGTGAGTATGCAATTATAAAAAGACAAAGAACTGCAGATAGAATTCATGTAATACTTTTAAATGAAAATTTTGGTTATTAATATAAAAAAGGATATACTAAAATAATAAAGGTATATCCTTTTTTATATATAATATATATCATGAAGGTTAAATTTAAAGGAGGTTTTATGAGAAAAGTAAAGCTTATATACAATCCAAATTCAGGTGAAAAATCTATAGTAAATAGTTTAGATTTTATAATTAGTATATATCAAAAACATAACATTACACTTATACCCTATAGAATTGATAAAAATGAGTGTATAGATAAAGCCTTTTTAGATATAGATGATACATATGAGCATTTAATAATAGCAGGTGGAGATGGCACAATAGACATAATAATAAATACTATGAAAAATTTAAATATAGATATGCCAGTTGGAATACTTCCAGTTGGTACAGCTAATGATTTTGCACATTCTCTTGGATTAGAATTTGATATAAAAAAAGCAGTAAATAATATAATAAATTCTGAGGGAAAAAATTTTGATATAGGAAAAATAAATGATAAGTATTTTATAAATGTAGCAAGTGCAGGTATGTTTACAGATGTATCTCAAAAGATAAATCCAGATTTTAAAAATTATATGGGAAAAGTAGCATATTATATAACTGGAATAGAAGAAGCACTTCACATGAGAGCATTTAACATAAAGGTAAAATCTAAAGAAGTAAATTATCAAGGAAATATGTATCTTATGATGGTTTTTAATGGGAAAACCGCAGGTAATTTAAATTTAGCATATAAGGCTGAATTAGACGATGGATACTTAGATGTAATTATTTTTAAAGCTATGCCAATTCCAAAATCTATACCGGTATTTATAAACATATTAAAAGGAGAGCATTTAGAGAATATAAATGAAGATGATATATTATATTTTAAAACTAAAGAGATATATATTGAATGTATGGATGAATTAATTACAGATATAGATGGTGAAAAGGGACCTGATTTTCCTCTACATATAGAATGTATAGAAGAAGGATTAAAAATATTAGGAGTGCAATAAATTAAGTAAAATAAAAAACCTACTAAGATTATTTTTAGTAGGTTTTTATATGTTAAATATTATTTTCCAGGTTTAAAAGAACTCTTTAATGGTACAACTCTATTAAATACTAATTTATCATCTGTAGTATATTTTGTATCTATAGAGAAGAACCCATTTCTTACAAATTGGAACTTATCTAATGGTTTTGCATCTTTTATTTGTGTAGGTTCAGCAAATCCTTGTAATATTTCCATAGAATTTGGATTTATTTGTTCTAAGAAGTGCTTTCCTTCATTTTCTGGAGCATCATCAAGTATTAATGGCTCATATAATCTAAATTCACAAGGAATAGCAGTATTTGCTTCTACCCAATGTATAGTAGATTTTACTTTACGTCCTGTAAATCCTGAACCACTCTTAGTTTCAGGGTCGTAAGTACAATGTACTTCTATAACATTTCCGTTTTCATCCTTTATAACATCAGTACACTTAACAAAGTATGCTCCTTTTAAACGAACTTCGTTTCCTGGGAATAATCTGAAATATTTTTTAACAGGTTCTTCCATAAAGTCTTCTTGTTCAATGTATAATTCTCTACCAAATGGAACTAATCTAGTACCTTTAGTTTCATCTTTTGCATTATTTTCAAGCTCTATCATTTCTGTTTGACCTTCTGGGTAGTTAGTTATAACTAATTTAAGTGGATTTAATATACCCATAGCAAGAGGAGCTTTAGCTTGTAAATCTTCTCTTACAAAGAAGTCAAGCATTTGACTATCAACTTTTGAATCAGCTTTAGATACACCAATTTCTGCACAGAATTTACGTATAGCATCAGCAGTATATCCTCTACGTCTAAAACCTGATATAGTAGGCATACGAGGATCATCCCATCCATCAGTAACACCTTCATCAACAAGTTGCTTTAATTTTCTCTTACTCATAACAGTATTTGTAAGGTTAAGTCTAGCGAATTCTATTTGTCTTGGAGTAGCTTCCATTTCACATTCTCTAACAACCCAATCATATAATGGTCTTTGATCTTCAAATTCTAATGTACATATAGAGTGAGTTATTCCTTCTATAGCATCTTCTAATGGATGAGCAAAGGCATACATTGGATATATACACCATTTATCACCAGTATTGTGATGAGTAGAGTGAGCTATTCTATATATTACAGGGTCTCTAAAGTTTATATTAGGAGAAGACATATCTATCTTAGCTCTTAAAACTTTTTCTCCATCTTTAAATTCTCCATTTTTCATTCTTTCAAATAGTTCTAAGTTTTCTTCAACAGATCTATTTCTGTAAGGACTTTCTTTACCAGGTTCTGTTAAAGTACCACGATATTCTCTCATTTCTTCAAAAGTTAAGTCACATACGTAAGCTTTACCTTTTTTTATTAAAAGAACCGCTCTATTATACATTTCTTCAAAGTAATCAGATGCAAAGTATAGATTATCCCAGTCAAATCCTAACCATTTAACATCTTCTTTTATAGAGTTTACGTATTCTACATCTTCTTTTAAAGGATTTGTATCATCAAATCTTAAGTTAACTTTTCCGTTAAATTCTTTTGCAAGTCCAAAGTTTAAGCATATACTTTTGGCATGTCCGATATGTAAGTAACCATTTGGTTCGGGTGGAAAACGAGTTATAATGCTGTCATGTTTTCCAGTTTCTAAATCATTTATAACAATGTTTTTTATAAAGTTAGATGAATTAGTTTCATTTGACATTATATAATACCTCTCAATTTATTAAATTTCTATATAGTACATAATGGGTACTATAACACATATTATTAATTTTAATCTAATATGGATAAAAAATAAAGACATAATTACCTTATAATTGATAATAAAATAGATAATAAATGTTATATTTAAGATTATTATACAAATTCAAAAAAATTATGAGTATAAAATAAATATATAAATTAGATTAATTATATTAGTTATTATTAAAATGATAAGTATTTAATATATTTGATTTTATTAATATATGTAATTTTAAAATTAATAACTTGTAATTATATATATAATATGATAGACTATTTTAGTTATATTAAAAAAATAGGAATAAGGGGGGACGGCTATGAAGAAGATATATATAGTTACTACATTTACAGGTACATTTTTATCTTGCTTAATTAGAAATATAAGCAAAACCCCATATGCACACGTATCTATATCATTAAATGAAAATTTAAGACCGATGTATTCTTTTGGAAGATTAAATCCTAAAACACCAATATTTGCAGGATTTGTAGAAGAAAATATAAATGAAGGGTTATACGCTATAAAAACAAAGACTATGTGTAGGGTGTACTCGTTAATGGTAACACAAAAACAATATGATAAGCTAAGAGAGAATATATATAATGTTAGTATTAACAGAAAACAATATGCATATGATGTAAAAGCTCTTGTATACTTATCTGTAAATAAACCTAGAAAAAAAGATTATAAATATGTATGTTCTAATTTTGTAGCAGATATGTTACAAAAAAGTGAAATAAACATATTAGATAAAGAATCTCATCAAGTTAGACCAAACGACTTTTATGATTTAGATGATTTAGAGTTAGAATACGAAGGTTTACTGTCTAAGTATTATGAAAAAGATAGGGTTCATAATATTGAAGAAGTTATAAAAATATAAAATAAACACCTCTTAAATATTTAAGGGGTGTTTATTTTATTACAAAATATGTATATAATAGTAATAATAAGTATTAGTGAAAGGAGCATAAGATGAAAAAATTAATACATACATATTTAATATCAATTATTATAGTAGCGATATATTCTTTTATAAAATTACCTGTACTAAGGTTAGATTTTTTATCTTTTATTTCAGTTTTAATAATATTTTTTGGAATAGCTGGAATAGTAGATATGATGCTAGATAGAGGAGAACACACATCTAAACTAGCAAAATATAATTTTAAAATAGCTGGTGTATTAATAATTTTTAATATAGTAGCACCATTTATAACTTCATCACCAATATTACATGCAAAAGCATATAGAAATTTAATAGGTGAAGTTAAAGAAAGTAAATTTACAAAAGATGTAAGTCCTGTAAGTGTATCAGATATTCGTTTAGTTGACGAAGATATGGCCATGAAACTTGGAGATAAAAAAATAGGTGAAGACCCAGCACTAGGAAGTGTAGCTAAACTTGGACAATTTCATATACAGAATGTAGATGGTAAGTTATATTGGGTTGCACCACTTGTACATAGAGATATAATAAAATGGATAACATCACTTAGTGGTACTGATGGATATGTAATGGTATCAGCAAGTAATCCTCAAGATGTTAGATTAGTTCAAAAAATAAATAATAAGCCTGTAAAAATAGTTTATCAACCAGAAGCATATTTCTTACAAGACCTTCATAGACATATGTATTTACAAGGAATTGTAAATGCAGGTATGACGGATTTTACATTTGAAATAGATGATGATGGAAATCCATATTGGGTAACAACTTTATATGAAAATAAAGTTGGATATAGTGGAGCAAATGCTATAGGAGTAGCTACAGTTAATGCATCAACTGGAGAAACTAAAAGATATTCTATAGAAGATGCTCCAAAATGGATTGATAGAATACAACCTGAATCATTTGTGGTAGATCAGATAAATGACTGGGGATTATATGTTAAAGGATTTTTAAATTCAGTTATATCAGAAGAAGGAGTATTACTTGCAACAGAAGGTACATCTTTAGTATATGGAAAAGATGGAAAAGCATACTGGTATACAGGAATAACTTCAGCAGGTGGGGATGAATCAACTATTGGATTTATGTTAGTTGATACACGTACTAAAGAAGCTAAACTTTATAAACAGCCTGGAGCGACAGAAACTGCAGCAATGACTTCTGCTGAAGGTAAAGTTCAAGAGAAAAACTATCAAGCTACATTCCCTGTAATGTATAATATACTTGGAAAACCAACATACGTAATGTCATTAAAAGATAAAGCTGGACTTGTAAAAATGGTTGCATTTGTATCAGTTGAAGATTATAGTGTACTAGGACTTGGTGAAAATAAAGAAGAAGCTTTAAGAAGCTATAGAGAAGCATTAGCATCAAAAGGTAACTCTATAAAAATTGAAAATGATGAAACACAACAAACGATAGAAGGAACTATAACAAGAATAAATCAAGATGTTCAAAACGGAAATACATTCTATTACTTAACAATAGATGCTGATACTTCAAGAATATTTAATGCAATGTCTAAAGTATCATCAAAACTTCCTTTAACTCAAGTTGGAGATAAAGTTAAATTATCTTATCAAAAAGAAGCAAAGGGATTAGTTGATATAAATGAGTTTGATAATTTAAATATTTCAAATGTTGAAGTAGATACAAATAAATAATAAAAATAATCGCATTTTAATATGCGATTTTTTTTACGCTTAAAGAAATTATATTACTTCAATACTTGTGGATAAACTTGCAAATATAGTTATATCAATGTATTTGATTTGAGCGTAAAAAATTTTGAGCAACGGAGAAAGTCGTTGGCGACATGAATTGTTTCGACGACACGTCGCTCAAGCGAAGCGAATTTTTTATTAAAACTGTAAATTTTATACTTCTAGTTTAATATATTGATACTATAGCCAATAAATAATAACTTCGAGGAGATTTTGACATGATGATAGGAGTAGAAAAAGAAATATTAATATTAGTTAGTAAAATTAGATGTATAACAGAATCACAAGTTGGAAGATTTTTTGGGACAAGAAAAAGATTTACTAGAAAGCCATTTAAAAAAACATTAAGAAAAATGTGTAATGAGTATACTTTAAGAAAATATCCTTGCAATATAAATTACTCTGGGTATAGAGATAATAGTTATATATATTATTTAAATGGGAGCAAGATGTATAAAGGTAAAGAACTAGTTAAAGTAGTAATTGGCTCAGAATTAGCTGTAAAGCTTGAAAGTGGAGGATATAAAGTAAGACGTTTTTATAGAAATGTTAAAGTGGATAACTCCACATATGATTTATATATAGAGTATGTAGATAATTATAATGATATAAAACAAATACTAGTTGATATAAATTTAGGTGAAAATTTTAATATATTTAAGTATGCTAATATTGAAGAAAAAATAGAAAAATCAACTATACCATTTTTTGAAGTACCTAAAATATTAGTTATAACTAAAAATAATAAAGATATAAGCATATCAAATAAATTAGATATAGATATAGATTTTGTTGATACAAGTTTAAGCAAACTTTTTAAGATTATATAAATTTTAATATTAAATAAGTATTTATAGATATTAAGTTTTTTAAAGAAAGTAAGTTTTCTATAAAGGATTTATTTTATTTAAAAAACTTACTTTATCTAAAATATTATATTAAATAATATAGATTAACTACTATTTTCTAAAAATATCATTATTTAAAATTAAAAATGAGTATCTATAAGATATGTGCTATAGATACTCATTTTTAATTTTAAATATATTTAATATAAAATAACTACTATTTTCTTTTAAATATATTTATTAATTTATTTTTAATATTATCTAAAGAGCTATAAACAACAGGTACAACTATAAGTGTAAGAGCTGTTGCAAATATAAGCCCACCACAGACAGTGACTGCTAGAGGAAGTTGAAGTTCAGCACCTTCACCAATACCAAGAGCCATTGGTAAAAGCCCAAGTATTGTAGTTAAAGCAGTCATAAGTATTGGTTGAAGTCTTGTAGGACCTGCAATTAATATTGCATCATAAGTAGATTTACCTTCAGATTTTAATCTATTAATAAGGTCAACAAGAACTATACCATTGTTTACTATTATACCTGTTAGAACTACAAATCCAATCATAGCAGGTATACTTATTGATACATTAAATAAGTATAGAGCTATTAATGCACCAATAAATGCAAGAGGAACGGTAAACATTATTATAAATGGACTAAGTAATGACTCAAATTGAGAAGCCATAACCATATAAACTAATGCAATAGATAAAATTAAAGCAAGAAGTAAGCTTGAGAATGCTTCTTTCATTTGCTCACTTTCTCCTCCAAATGATATTGTATATCCATCTGGTAACTTATAATTTTCTAAAGCTTTTTCCATATCTGAAACAACTCTACCTAAAGATCTATTATTTAAATTAGCTGATATTGTCATAGTTCTAGATTGATTAGTTCTATTTATACTTTCATAGCTATCACTTCTAGAAATAGTAGCTATATCACTTAAAGCAACTTTTTGACCTGTTTGAGTATATATATTTATATTATCAAGGTCATATAAAGTTGGTTGATTAGTGCTATCAGTAAATGTTGTAACATCAAATGTTTTTCCTTCTACAGTAAAGCTAGTAATTTTAGAACTTTGAATTCTTTGGTTAACTATTTGAGCTACCATTGAGTTTGTTATTCCATACTTAGCAGCTTTTTGTTTATCAACTTTTATATTTATTTCTTGTGAACTTTTTTCATTATTTAGTTTAATATCTATTGCTCCTTCAACTTTAGATATTTTATCTATAATATCATTACTTATTTTTTCTAAAGTTTCAAATTCATTACCTGATACAGTTATTGATATAGGAGAACTAGACATTGATGAAGTCATCATAGAATTAGCAGAGTTTACATTTATCTCAACTCCAGGAATATCTTTAACTTTTTCTCTAACAATAGATACTATATCACTATCACTTTTATCTCTATTATCTATGTCGTCTAAAACTAACATAATTGTTGCAGTTGAATCTGAATCAGAAACTGAAAGAGAAGTAGTTTTAACTTCTTTTATTTTTCCGATCTTTTCTATAACATTTTCTCCATTACTATTTATAACGTCAGTACTACTGCCTTTAGGTGAAGTAACATCAACATATACTATACCTTGATCGGTAGTAGGGAAAAACTCTATACCACTTTGAGTAAATGAAAATACTCCTAATACTATTGAAAATATTAATATTCCTAAAATATATTTTTTATTATTAAGAGAGAATGCTAAAATATCTGAATATATATTTTTTAATTTTACTACTAACTTATTTTCTGACTTAAATGAATTATCGTTTATAAGTCTTGAAGCTAAAAGAGGAACTAATGTAAATGCAACTAAAAGTGATGATATTAAAGAAAATGTTACAGTTAATGCCATTTCTTTAAATATAGTAGCTGCTATTCCATCAACAAATACTATAGGTAAGAACACACATATAGTAGTAAGCGTTGAAGCTGTAATAGCTGAGGCAACTTCTTTAGTTCCATATATTGCACAATCAATACTTGATAATCCATTTTTCTTAAGTCTTGATATATTCTCTATAACAACTATAGAGTTGTCAACTAACATTCCTATACCAAGTGCAATACCACCAAGTGATATCATATTAAGTGTCATATTTGTAAAATACATCAATACGAAAGTTGATATTATCGATATTGGTATTGATAAAGCCATTATTAGTGTAGTTTTTATATCCTTTAAGAAGAATAATATAATAAGTATAGCTAGTATAGCCCCTATTATTGCATTTGTTTTTACTGCATTTAAAGATAAGTTTATAAATTCTGCTTGGTCAAATAAAGGTACTACGCTAAGAGATTTATTTTCCTTTTGAAGCTTATTAATTGCATCATTTATTCTTGCAGAAACTTTAACTGAGTTAGCAGTACTTTCTTTTTGTATAGATACTATTAAGCTATCTTTTCCATTTATTTTAGAAAAGCTTGTTTTTTCCTTTGGAGCAAGACTAACATTTGCAATATCTTTTAATTGAACAACATCTCCACTTTGAGTAGGTATAAAGATATTTTTTATATCATTAATAGATTTAAACTTGTTAGATGTTCTAACTAAAACATCATAATCTCCTTCTTTTATAGTTCCTCCAGGAATATCCATATTTTCACTTCTTATAATGTTTAAAAGAGCAGATTCGTTTATTCCAAATGAAGCTAATTTATCTGGATTTAATATTATTTTAACTTCATCAAATGAAGTTCCCGTTAAATCAACTTTAGCAACTCCATTAACTCGTTTTAAAGCAGGTGCTAACACATCATTTGCATAGCTAGATAGTTGAGATAAATCCTTTCCTTCAACACTTATACCAAAGTTCATTATAGGCATCATATTTGGATTCATTTTCATAACAGTAGGAGCTGATGCTTCACTTGGAAGCAATGGTTTTATCATATCGATTTTTTCTCGTACTTCAATAGATGCAAAATCCATATCTGTATCCTCTTTAAATTCTAGCATTATCATGGAAGAACCTTCAGAAGATACTGAATTTATATTTTCTATATTAGTTGTTGTAAGAAGTATGCTTTCAAATGGATCTGTAATAATACTTTCTATTTCAGATGGTCCAGCTCCAGGATAAGAAGTTACTACCATAAGCATAGGTAAATTAAATGAAGGAAGCATATCTACATTTAATTTGAAAAATGATACAACTCCAAACATTAAAATAGTTATTATAGCCATAAATATAGTTACAGGCCTTTTAATACTAAAAGAAGTTATTTTCATTATTTTTCCACACCTCCAACTATATTTACTTTTTCATCAATAGATACAAACTCTTTACCTTTAGTTATTACCTTATGACCTTCACGAAGTCCTGATAAAACTTCTATATAATCATCATTTTCAATACCAAGAGATACATTTACTTTTTTTACTTTATCCTCAGGTGTAACTATATAAACATAAGGTGTATCACCATTTCTAAATAAAGCATTCTTAGATATAACTAAAGTATCTTCTCTTTTTGTATTAGGAATATATACCTGTGCAAAGCTTCCAGAAGATAGCTTTTCCTTATTAGGTAAAGTTAATTTTACTAAATTACTTTTAATATCATTTTCAACTACAGATTCAATAGATGATACTTTTCCAGTAGTATC
>DHKFR23503__coassemble_978_pt1 | contig 12141 bp, 12 predicted proteins | sample DHKFR23503__metabat2_high_PE_003 | metagenome-assembled genome bin DHKFR23503
TTTTTAACAAATAATAAAAAAATAATTTTTACTATGTAAATTTTAATGACAATTTTAATTATATATGATATATTACACTTACATATATAAAAGAATAAATTAAATTTAAATGCAATAAATTTTAGGGAGGATTTTATGAAGATAGATTGGAATAAAAAGTATACCACTATATCAGTATATGCATTCTTAGTAATATGTTCTAGTATAATATTTTTTAGTGTAATAGATGAAATTAATGCATTTACTACTAAGTTAGGATGGATAGTATCTACATTACAACCATTTATAATAGGATTTGTAATGGCATATTTATTAAACTTTATATTAATATTTTTTGAGGAAAAAGTATTAGTATTTGATTCAGTTAAAAATTTAAATAAAAAATCTAAGAGAGGAATAGCTATAATACTTACATATTTAACAGCATTTTTTATCGGAGCTTTATTTGTTCAATTTGTTCTTCCTCAATTAGTAGATAGTGTAGTTGGACTTGTTAATGATGTACCTACGTATGTGTCAAATGCTACGAAATTAGTAGAAGAGTTAACTAGAAATTTAGATGTAAATAATGAATATGTAGGAATGGCTATGGAAAAGTGGAATGAAATAGTAACATACACTATAAATATAATAACTAACCTACTACCTGTACTTGGAAATACACTTAAAATTGTAGCATCAAGTATATGGAATATAGTTTTAGGATTAATTGTATCAATATATCTATTAATAGACAAAGAAAAGTTCTGTGCTTTAAGTAGAAAGATAACTTGTGCATTATTTAATGAAGAACATGCAAAAATAGCAATAGAACTTACTCATAGAAGTAATGATACATTTGGTAAATTTTTAAGTGGAAAAATAATAGATTCAGCTATAATAGGAGTATTAACATTTATAGTACTTACAATATTTAAAATGCCATATACAATACTTATATCTGTTATAATCGGTATAACTAACATAATACCATTTTTTGGGCCATTCTTTGGTGCTATACCATCATTTGTAATAATAATGTTTGTATCACCAGTTAAAGCATTATGGTTTTTACTAATAATATTTATAATACAACAATTAGATGGTAATATTATAGGTCCTAAAATATTAGGAGATTCTATAGGAATATCAGCATTTTGGATATTATTCTCATTATTAGTAGCAGGAAAATTATTAGGATTAGTTGGTATGATTATAGGGGTTCCGTTATTTGCTATAATATACTCTATAATAAAAGATATAACAGAATCTAAATTAAGAAAAAAAGGACTTCCAACTGAAACCAGTGAATATATGAAAGGTGCTAGAGATTAATCTCTAGCATATTTCATATATTATTATATAAATAATAAATAAAATTAAAGAAAGGAAAAAATATGAAAGAAATAGTTATAAAACTTACAAGAGATAATTTTAATTTTAGATTCAAACAATATGAGGGCATGTTTTTTCACGCTAATGTAAATGAAGATAGTGAAGTTATAAAATATAAAATAACAAAAGATAAAGAAGGAACAGAGCTTAAAGAATTTGGTAATACTCATATTAAAGATAACATGTTATACATTCCACAAATAGAAGCTTATATAGACTTAAAAAAATATAAATAAAAATATTTAAACATATGTTAGAAATCATATAATGCTATTTTAAATAGATTAAATGTTTAAAGTTTAAGTAATTTATATAAAAAAAGAGGGTTATGCCCTCTTTTTTTATATAAATTACAGAAAGTACAAGACTTGAAGGTTTATAAGTAAAATTTTTATCGATTAAATCTTTGTATCTTACAAAATATCCAACCAATATTAAAATAAATAAAATTAAAATTTGTGTAAAAGTATTAGTAAAACCAATATAAATTCCCTCCTTATTAAATCGTATAATAAAATATTAATAAATGTAAAAAATAATATCAATATGAATATAAATATATAGTTATTATTAAAATATAGATATTAAATAAAATAAATATGTTATATAATTATATGTATAATTAAGTAAAAAAATGTAAAAACAGGGAGTGCAATATGAGTGATATAAAATCTTCTTTAGATAAAATAAAAAATATACCTAAAGATCCTATTATACATCACACAAAAGGAACTTTGTTTGAAAAAATAGGCAAAATAGATAATGCAATAAAGCAATATAAAATTGCAGCTGAATATGATTATGCTAAATCTCAATATGCTTTAGCAAATATATACTATGATAAAAGGAAATATAGTGAAGCAGAAGAGTGGTATTCTAGAGCGTATAAAAATGGGATTATAGATGCAGCATTTGATATAGGAAATATGTATTTTAATATAGATGCATATGAACATTGTCTTTATTGGTATGAAAAAGCAGCAAAAGAAGGACATCTAAAGGCACAAAATAATTTAGGTGTATCTTATTTTAAACTAAAAAACTATAAAAAATCTGAAAAATGGCTAATAGAAGCATCAGATTCAAATTTACCTATAGCATGTTTTAATTTAGGTATACTATATACAGCATTAAAAGATGAAGAAAGTGCTTTTAGATATTATAAAAAAGGATCTATAATGTTAGAGGAAAATTGTAAATATAATTTAGCAATTATAAATCAAAATAATAAAGAGGAAAAAGATGCAATTTCTCTTTATAAATATTTACATAAAATAGGCAATGAAAAAGGATGTTTTAATATAGGTCTTATAATGGAAAAAAATAATAACATAGATGAGGCAGAAAGATACTACAAAAAAAGTGCAGACAAAGGTCATACTAAGTCTCAATATAGATTGGCTTATATTTATGATAAACGTGAAAATTATGAAGATGCTATAGAATATTATAAAAAAGCTTGTGATAAAGACCATATACACTCAAAATTTAGATTAGGAAATTTATACAATAAAGAAAATGAAATTGAAAAAGCTAAAGAATACTATACTATGTGTGTAGAAAGTGGTATGGTAGAAGCTAAAAATAATCTAGCAGGTTTATATTTTGAAGAAGAAAACTATGAACAAGCAAAAACGTATTATATGCAAGCGATAGAAAATGGATGCAAGGAATCCTTTGAAAATTTAGGAGATTTATATTATAAACTTGATGATAAAGAAAGTGCATTATCTTTTTATTTAAGACAAAGCGATAGTGTAGGATGCCAAATTAAAATTGGTAATATATATGAAGAATTTGAAAATTATGATGAAGCAATAATATGGTATAAAAAAGCTAGTGAAAGTGGAGATTCAAATTCAAGTTATAAAATAGCTCAGATTTATATGGATTTAGGAAATAATGAACAAGCAAAAAAATATTTTGAAATAGCGAAAAATAAAAATAATATAAATGCTTATATTTATCTAGGTAAAATATACTTTGATGAAGGACAGTATGAAGAATCAAAAAGATACTTTGAAATACCTGCAAATGACGCAAATACATATTCAGAGCATATGTTAGGATTAATATATGATATTCATTACAAAGAATATGATAATGCTAAATATTGGTATGAAAAATCAAGAAGTAAAAAATGTATAGAATCTATATATAATTTAGGATTATTAAATTTAAGACTTAAAGAATACAATGAAGCTGAAAAATATTTTAAAGAAGGTCTTGAACTTAAGGATTCAAGATGTGAATATATGCTAGCATGGTTATATTATAAAAAAAGTATAGATATGTATTCATCATTAGCTGACAATGATTACGAAGATAGTAAAGATATATTAAGTAAAATGCCAAATTTAAATATAGATTTACACAAGTCATTAATAGCTAAATTTAAACTAGAAGAAATAATAAATGAGGATGATGAATATGTTCCTATATATATACTACAAATAAATGAAGATATAGATAGTATGTTTGAAGATAGTATAACAGATATGATAATAGATAAATAATAGCAAAAGTAATATAGTATCAAATCGGACTAAAGAATTATCCATAGATTATAAAGAAAACCTTCAAGAAATTATTAAATTTCTTGAAGGTTTTTATTTTAAATTTATAGCAATTTATTTCTAGACATGAAAAATGTTATAATTAAACAAATTAAAGTTGTAATTAACATAACAATCCAAAATCCATTTACATCATTAGCATAAGGTATACCTCCAACATTCATACCAAAGAACCCTGATATAATAGTTGGTATAGTAGTTATTAATGTTACAGATGTAAGAAACTGCATAACTCTATTTTGATTGTTACTTATTATAGCACTAAATGCATCCATTATTCTACTTAATATATCTCCATAAATTGTTGCCATTTCAACGGCCTGTCTATTTTCTACTAAAACATCTTCTAGTAAATCCTCATCATCTGGATATTTTTTAATACTACCAGTACGAACCATTTTATTTAAAACCAGTTCATTAGCTTTAAGAGAGGTAGAGAAGTATACTAGTGATTTTTCTAACTCAAGAAGTTGGATAAGTTGCTTATTTTTCATAGAATTATAGATTTCTTTTTCTATAATTGTTGTCATCTTATTTATTCTTCTTAAGTAGTGAAGGTAATAAGTAGCATTTTTATGAAGAATTTGAAGTATGAATCTAGTTTTCTTATAAGTATAAAATTCCTTAATATGACCTACTATAAAATCATTTAAGATTTTAGTTTGAGCAGTACAAACAGTTAATAAGGCATTTTCAAGAAGAATTATACCTAAAGGAATAGTAGTATAGTGAGAAGATTTGTCATCACTTTCATCAACTGGTATATCTATAAGTATAAGTATATGATTATCTTCAACATCTATTCTTGAACGTTCTTCTTCATCTAGTGCAGATTTTATACTATCTATATCTATATTTAGTAAATTAGCAATTTCGTTAATTTCATTTTGGTTTGGTTCAACAAGATTTATCCAACATCCATCTTCAAAAGAATTCAGTTTTTCTAATTTGTCGTCAATAGTTTTATAGTACCTTATCATTTGAAACCATCCTTTATTAAGTTTTATATAAATCTCATCACTTAATATTATCTATTAAATAGTTGATTTATATAAACGAAATAAAAAATTAACTAGATAAAGATAATAAATAAGTGATGGTTGTTAAGTTATGTCCATCCAAAGGACTATGGTCCATTTTCCATCACTCTCCCTAAAAATATTCTATTATATTTAATTTAGCATTTTTACAGGATTGTTTCAATATATTTTTTAATTATTTTAATTTCATATAAAATTCATGATATATTCATACAAAACTATTATAATATAATTAAAAGGATGGTGAAATGGTAATGGGTATAGTATTAATAACATTAGCTGTAGTTGGTATTATGTATGGATTAACATTTGTATCTTATTTATCAGAAAGCAAAGTACTAGATGAATTAGTTTCTAAAAACTAGTAATTTATATATAAAAAGGCAATCTCTATTTTAGAGATTGCCTATTATATTACTTATTAGCTTGTCTTGACTTGTTGTATCTTAATCTATCGTGTTCATTTAAGAATTTCTTTCTAAGTCTTATAGCATCTGGAGTTATTTCAACTAACTCATCATCTTCTATAAATTCTAAAGCTTCTTCTAAAGTAAATGTTCTAGCAGCTTGTAATTTAACAGCATCATCAGTACCAGAAGCACGAACGTTAGTTAATTTCTTGTTCTTACAAGGGTTAACAGTCATATCTTCTTTTCTTGAGTTCATACCGATTATCATACCTTCATAAACATCAACAGCAGGATCAACAAACATTTGAGCTCTTTCGCTTAAAGCGTTAAGTGCATAAGCCATAGTTGAACCAGCAACTTGAGATATTAAAACTCCGTTAGTTCTTCCTGGCATTTCACCTTTGTGTTCTTCATATCTTTCAAATGATCTAACTAAAGAACCTTCTCCACGAGTATCATTTATGAATTCGCTTCTGTATCCTAATAATCCTCTTGTAGGAGCTATAAATGTTATTTTAACATAATCGCCTTCAATTTCCATAGCTTCCATCATAGCTTTTCTTAAGTTTAATTTGTTTATAACAGTTCCTGAGTAAACTTCTGGACAGTTAACTATAACTCTTTCCATTGGTTCCATTAATTTTCCGTTTTCATCTTTTATAAATAAAACTTCAGGCTTAGAAACACCTATTTCGTATCCTTCACGTCTCATGTTTTCAAGAAGTATAGATAAGTGAAGTTCTCCACGTCCAGATACTCTGTATCCATCAGTAGTATCCATTGGCTCAACTTTAAGACCAACGTTAACTTCTAATTCTTTATCTAATCTATCTTTTAAGTGTCTAGTTGTAACGAATTTACCACTCTTTCCTGCAAATGGAGAATCGTTAACTAAGAAGTTCATAGATAAAGTAGGCTCTTCTATGTGTATCATTTCCATTGGTAATGGATTATCAGCATTACATATAGTTTCACCTATAGATATATCAGCCATACCAGCAACAACAACTATATCACCAGCATAAGCTTCACTTTTTTCAACTTGCTTTAATCCTTCATAAACTGTAAGCTTAGTTATTCTTCCTCTAGAAACACTACCATCAGCTTTACATATAGATACAGTTTCACCATTTTTTACAGTTCCTTTATAAACTCTACCTATACCAAGTCTTCCTACATAATCATCATATGCAAGAGCAGATATTTGAAGTTGTAATGGTTCTTCACTATAATCTGGGTATGCTTCAACATGTTCAACAACAGTTTCAAATAATGGAGCTAAGTTTTCACTTTCATCATCCATTTCTTTTTTAGCTATACCTTGCTTAGCTATACCATATATTATTGGGAATTCACATTGTTCATCAGTTGCATTTAAGTCAACGAATAAGTCAAATACTTCATCAACAACTTCTTCAGCTCTTTGATCTTGCTTGTCTATTTTGTTTATGAAAAGTATTGGTCTAAGTCCAGCTTCTAAAGATTTTTGTAAAACGAATCTTGTTTGAGGCATTGGACCTTCACTAGCATCAACTAGTAATATAACTGTATCAACAGTTTTTATAACACGCTCAACCTCTGATGAGAAGTCACTATGTCCTGGTGTATCAACTATATTTATTTTGTAATCTTTATAGTTTATTGAACAGTTTTTAGAATATATTGTTATACCTCTTTCGGCTTCAAGATCATTACTATCCATTACACAATCTTTTACCACTTCGTTATCTCTAAATGTTCCAGATTGATGAAGGAAAGCATCAACTAAAGTTGATTTACCAGCATCGACGTGGGCGATAACTGCTATGTTTATTATTTTATTTTTTGACATATATTTTGCTCCTTTCAGCTTAAAATAACTTTTTAAGTATAGCACAAATAGAGGGGTGTATACAAGATACTAGTGCTTAAAATAAAATTAAAAATGCAATGTATATATTGTAAATTAGATTTTATAAATGATATAAATATAATAAAAGTTTTTTAAATATACTATGAATACAAATTTATTGTATGGATAAAATACAAATATAAACCTAAATCTAATAACTCATTAATATAACACATACAAGAAAGGAAATATAAAAATGAAAGCAAATGTAGATAAAAATACTTGTATAGGATGTGGAGCATGTACTTCAATATGCCCAGAAGTATTTAGCATAGAGGATGATGGATTAGCAAAAGCTATAGAATCAGAAATACCTAAAGATGTAGAAGAAAGTACGCAAGAAGCAAGAGACACTTGTCCAGTAGAAGCAATAGATATAGATTAATAAAAAATCTCCTGTTAAATCAGGGGATTTTTTTGCTTATGTTCAACTAAATCTAAGTTAATTTTTATTAATATAATCTGTTGTGCTAGTTATTTTACTAAATATATTAAAATTGTTATATAAAGTTTTATAATTATTAAAATATAAAATTAATTTAAATAGTGATATTATAGTAGTATTAATAATTAATTTGGTTTAAAATTAATTATTGGAGGAATGAATAATATGAATAAGAAATATATAATGGCACTAGATCAAGGAACAACTAGCTCAAGAGCTATTTTATTTGATAAAGAAGGAAATGTAATTGCAACTTCTCAAAAAGAATTCACTCAATTTTATCCACGTAGTGGATGGGTTGAGCATAATCCTATGGAAATATGGGGAAGTCAAAGTGGAGTAATGAGAGAGGTTTTAGAAACTAATTCTATAAGACCAGAAGAAGTTTGTGCAATAGGTATAACAAATCAAAGGGAAACAACAATAGTATGGGAAAAAAGTACAGGAAAACCCGTATATAATGCTATAGTATGGCAATGTAGAAGAACATCAGAAATATGTGATAAGCTAAAAGAAAAAGGATATGAAAAATTAATAAAAGACAAAACAGGTTTAATACTTGATGCATATTTTTCTGCAACTAAAATAAAATGGATATTAGACAATGTAGAAGGTGCAAGAGAAAAGGCAGAAAATGGAGAGTTATTATTTGGCACAGTAGATACTTGGTTAATATGGAATTTAACTCGTGGGAAAGTTCATGTAACAGATTATACAAATGCAGCAAGAACAATGCTTTATAATATAAAAGAATTAAAATGGGATGAAGAAATATTAAAGATTTTAGATATACCAAAATCAATGTTACCAGATGTAAAACCTTCAAGTTATGTATATGGTCATACTGATGAAGGGATGTTATCAGGGGCACAAATACCAATAGCAGGATGTGCAGGAGATCAACAAGCCGCATTATTTGGACAAACATGCTTTGAAGAAGGTAGTGCTAAAACAACTTATGGAACTGGATGCTTTATGCTTATGAATACTGGTGAAAATATAGTTAAATCTAAAAATGGCTTATTAACAACTATAGCTTGGGGTGTAGATGGAAAAATTAAATATGCACTAGAAGGAAGTATATTTATAGGTGGAGCATCTATACAATGGCTAAGAGATGAACTTAGAATATTATATGATGCTAAACAAAGTGAATTTTATGCTAATAGTGTTGATGACACTAATGGAGTGTATGTAGTACCAGCATTTGCAGGACTAGGAGCTCCATATTGGGATATGTACGCTAGAGGAACTATAATGGGTCTTACTCGTGGATCAAATAGAGCTCATTTAGTACGTGCTACACTTGAATCAATAGCGTACCAAGTTAAAGATGTAATAAATGCAATGGAGGAAGACTCTGGTCTTAAGTTAAAAGGTCTTAAAGTTGATGGTGGAGCAAGTAGTAATGATTTTTTAATGCAATTTCAATCGGATATATTAAATGTAAATATTAATAGACCAAAAGTTGTAGAAACTACAGCTTTAGGAGCTGCATATTTAGCAGGTCTTTCGGTAGGATTTTATAATAATAAAGAAGAAATTAAAAATTCATTAATTATAGAGAAAGAATTTATACCTAACATGAAAGAAGAAAAAAGAAATATATTATATAAAGGTTGGAAAAGAGCAGTAAGTAGATCATTAGAGTGGGCAAAGGAAGATGAAGACTTTAGAAAAGAATTATCTAATATTGATAAGTAGTATATAAGTAAATAATGGATATATTTTTGGACAACCTAATATATGTTTTGATATTTTAGGAGGTATATTATATCTATTAATTAAATGCATAAAAGATATAATGAAAAGACAAAAGATATTTGTTTTTATATAAAAAATAAAATTAAAAAGTCGCTATAAAAGCGACTTTTTAAATTAATAAAAGTGAAACTAAAATTATTATAAATGGCAATGTAAAGAATATTTTTCCTTTATTAGTTCCTATATTTACTGTCCATCCAACACCAAATCTTTTATTAACAAAAAGTGATGGATCATTTGGATTATTATAAATACAACCCCAAATCCATAGAGAATCATCATCATCTACAGAATAAACAGCATTTTTACTTTTATTAGGTGATTTATAATACAAATAAATTAGATAAATACTAGCTAAAATAATTATAGTGGTAGCTATACATAATATTAATGTATTAATATTACTTGCATTAAAAGTAGCAATAAATATTTCTATAAATAAAATTTCACATCCTATATTTAAAAATAAAAAAGTAATACCAAACATATTTAAATAATGTAAATGAGCTTTTTTACTATTATCTATAGAATCAATAGATAATTTAGCTCGAGTTTTTAATGAAGATATAGATGATATATAAATAATAATTCCAAGGCCAATCATCATACCTACAATAGTAAATATTTTTATAAATGACTTATCAGAAAAGGCATCTGCATCTCCATTAGGTCCCCAGTGCATAGGTATAGTATCAGGTATAGAACTATAATTAACTAATACATATATTCCAACTAAAGTAGCTATTATTAAAGGGATTAAAAGTAATAATGAATATCTTTTTATTATTTTATTTTTTTTCTGAATAAAATCGGTATCTAATATAATTTTAGTTTTTTCTAAATTTAAATCAGATATATTAACAGATAACTCATATTTTAAATCTTTTACTTTATTATGAATATTTATATATACCACAAAACTGTATAAACAAAAAATTAATATTGGTAAAGAAGAAGAAATTACATATGCTTTAAATATATAAATAGACATTAATTCAATCATTAAAGATATTATAAAACCAATAGTCATAAATAATTTATACTTTTTATCTAAATGTTTAAACTCATCTTTATTAAAATAATCAGAATTTAAGCTAATTCCATAGAATTGTCTTTTACCACTTAAGGCTTGAGTAAAATAAGTTAATATATATAGTAAAAATAAAGTTGGGATATTAATAATTAAAGCTAATGTACTATTCATAATCCTTCACCTCATATTTATCAAATAATTTATTGCTATAATTTAAAAATTCTTCACGAGACATTCCTAAAAGATAACTTTGAGCGACTAGAAGATCTAACATAGATTCAATTTTATTAATATTATCAGAAGTTTTATCTAGAGGAAGTTTATTTACAATTGCCCCTTTTCTTCTATCTATATTTATATATCCATCATCTTTAAGTAAGTTATAAGATTTGTTAACTGTATGTAAATTTACTCCTATTTCTTCAGCCATATTTCTTACTGATGGTAAAGATTCATTTATTTTTAAATCACCACTTGCAATAGATTTAATTATTTGTTCTCTGATTTGAGTATAAATAGGAATATCACTATTAAAATCTAAATTTAAAATCATTTTTACACCTCCATAATATTCAAAAGTTTTGTTATATATATTATATAACAAATGTTAAATATATTACAATAATAAAAATATATTTAATTATAATTTACTTAAATTTTAAAAATAGTAATATATTTCATACTATAATAAAATTTTTAATGTAAAAAATAATATTAAACTTACATTAAGGAGGTATTATATTATGAAAAAAGGATTAATTCCAGTTACATTAGGAATAGCAGTAACAATGGCAGGTTTATCAGTAGATGCTAATCAATCAAGAGAAAAATCTTTTAAAACTAGAGATTATGCAAATATGGCAGGTGCATTATTAGTAGGTGCAGGCGTAGCTCATATAGCATTAGGTACAATAGATATGATAAGAGAATAATTAAAAAAGGTATAGGAAAATTAATAATCCTATACCTTTTTAATTATAAGAAATTTATACAGTAAATTTTATTTTAATTACTAGATATTTGTTTAAATGTTTTTACGTATTTTACAGTTAAAAGATATGAAGCTATAGGTATACCAATTATTATACTAACTATACCTTGAATCATATTAGATGAAACAGAACCTAATGCAACTATAAAACTACCTTGTAAAAATGTACCTGCTAATAAATATCCACTTACCATAATTATTACACCCAATGATGTAGCTAAAATATTTTTTATTAAATTTGTATTTTCTCTTACAATAATACCAACTATATATCCTTCAAAGCCTTTTATTAGTAGTGTAAATAAAGCCCAATGTGAATATCCAGTTAAAATATCAGCTAAAGCAGATCCAAATCCTCCAGCAATCATACCTGATATAGGACCAAATAAAATTGACGTAACAAAAATAATGCTATCACCTATATTTACATACCCCTCTGTCATAGGTATTGGTATTTGTATTACCATAGTAGCCATGCAAACAAGAGCTATCATAAGTCCATTTAAGACAAGTAATTTAGTTTTGTTATTCATCTTGATATCCTCCAATTTATATTTTATCTAAATTATACCAATCATATTAATTACATACAATAAAAATTGTACCCATACAATTTC
>DHKFR23503__coassemble_985_pt1 | contig 12038 bp, 13 predicted proteins | sample DHKFR23503__metabat2_high_PE_003 | metagenome-assembled genome bin DHKFR23503
CTAGGTATTAATCCCCAATTATTTAACTTTTCAATCATATCAAGTTCAATTTGAGTAGGATCATCTAGGTTATCATCAGCAGTGTTTGTAAAAAATAAAAGCTTATTTTCTACATCATTTTTTTCCTCCGTTCCATCAAGTTTAGAACTTATATAAGCAGCATAACTTGATGGATTTTTTGTAGCTCCTGCAAGTAGTGCGCATTCAGCAAGAGTAAGATCTTTTGCATCTTTACTAAAGTATCCATTTGCTCCAGCTTGTACTCCTGCAAGTCCTCTACCTACGAAGAAGTTATTTAAGTAAGTTTCAAGGATTTGATTTTTAGTTAAGGTTTTACTCATTTCATAAGCATAATATATATCTTTTATTTTACGAGTTAAAGTTTGTTTATCTGTAGTCAATAACATTTTTGATACCTGCATAGGGATTGTACTACCACCTTGCTTATTACCTGTTAATGTCTTGACAACAGATCTTAATAAACCTTTTATGTCTACACCATTATGTTGATAAAATCTTTCATCTTCAATTGCAACAACTGCGTTTATTATATCTTTTGGCATCTGATCGATTTTAATAGGATCTTTTTTATTTACACTAGGAGCATTAGATAATAAGTCTCCATTAGCATATCTAATTTCAGTTGTTTGGTAAGTCTTTTCATCTAAGAGAGCTTTAGTAACTGGTTGAACATCTCTTAAGGATGCAAATACTAAACCTGTTCCTGCTGCGGATAAGAATACCAACATTGCTAGAAAAACTATTCCACTAACTCTAAGTATTTTAAATTTATCTTTCTTTTTAGATGATTTAGGTCTAGAAGACTTAGTGTTAGAATTTTTAGATGTAGTATTTTTACTAGCAGAAGAACTTACTTTTTTTCTTCTTATTTTATTATTTTCGTTGTTATCATTACTCATTAAGCTTAACCTCCTTACCTAATGTTATATTATACCACAGATACTCATTATTTTCTAATTAATACATAAAATTGAATGTATGAAACCATATATATATTCTAAATTTATAGTATTAATTATTTTTTACTTATATACTAAAAATATGTGATATGTATATATAAAATATATAAAATACTATAAGAAACTTTAACATAAAATAATAAGGGGGATTATTTTGAGTAAAAGATTAATAGACTCTAAATTAGGGGACTTTAAAAGAATTATAGTAACATTTATAATTATATTTATAGTATCGGTTTTTATAGGTAGTTTTATATATGTTGATAATAGTCTTAGACCAACTATTACTGTACTTGCCGAAACCAAAGCTATAGAACTTGCAAATAGAGCTATAAATAAATCAGTTGGGGAAATAGTTAAAGATAAAATAGACTATTCGGATTTAATTTATACAAAATTAGATTCACAAGGTAAAATATCAATGATACAGTCAAATACTATTTTAATGAATCAAATAGCATCAGATGTTGCATTAGAAATACAAAATGAATTAAAACAAGTAAAAACTACTACGGCATATATCCCTATAGGTACTGCATTAAAAAGTCCGATACTTGCAAAATATGGACCACAACTAAAAGTATCAATAGAACCTATAGGAACTGTATCTGTTAACTTTAAAACAAGTTTTCAATCAGCTGGTATAAATCAAACTAGGCATAGAATTTATTTGGAGGCTAAAACACAAGTGAAAGTAGTTATACCTCTTACAACATCAACAAAAGAAGTAAAAACAGAAATACCAATATGTGAAACTATAATAGTAGGTGATGTACCACAAAGTTATGTAAACGTACCAGAGGAAATTGTACCTAATATTTTATCTAAATAATACATAAAATAAAAGTGACTAAAATTTTATCAGTCACTTTTATTAATTATACTATTTTTCCATCATCCATCTAATAAAAACAGCATATCCTGTAGTGGGATCATTTTCTAATGCATGTGAAATTGCACCTATAATTTTATCATCTTGTACTATAGGAGTACCACTCATACCTTGAACTATACCACCTGTAAGTTGTAAAAGTTCTTTATCAATGATGCGTATTTTAAAAGTTTTAGATTTTGGTGTTTTTTGATTTTCAATATTTAAGATTTCAATATCAAATTTTTCATAGTTATCATTTTTTGTCTGTAGAATTATTTGAGCTTTTCCTATTTTAATTTCATCTAATGAAGCTACTTTATATTTTTTATAATTAGTTGTATCAAATTTTATTATGTCTCCATTTATACCAAAATCTGTATTATTTTTAAATTTACCTATATAATTTTTCGGCTTAGCACTAATACAACCTACACTTCCCCTACATGATTTTTGTACGTTTAAGTTAGTAGTAGTTGAAATATAACCGTTTTTAATTTTTATTTTTCTTGAATTTCCTAAACTTATAGGATGAGCTACTGCATAAAACTTTTTCGTATTTGGATCTATATATGTTAATGTAGCAAATCCAGATATACTATCAGTAGAATTTATCTCTTCTAACTTATCTTTTGTAGTTTTTATGTTTATAATATGATTATTTCTTTTAACTGTAATATTAATTAAATTTTTATTAGTTGATAAATTATTTACTATATTTGAAAAATCACTATAATTTTTAATATTAGTATTATTTATACTAACTATTTCATCACCTAAAGAAAAAGGTGAATTTACTATACTATTTCTGATAATTAAATTTTCTAATTGAGTTTCTATATGAAGAACACTACCAATAGGAATTAAAAAATTATTATCATTTTTTGTAACTTCATTTGCATAAATTAAGTTATTTGAGAAAAAATATAGTAAGAATAATAAATAAACAATTAATGAAAATTTTGTATTAATAAATTTTTTATTTCTATTTTTATTATACATAAAACACCATCCTTTCATCTATTAGTTGGAATTTTTAGTTGTATATTAAATAAGTCGTGGTGCTTTTCTTTATATTATATTTTGCATTAATAATATTTTAATGCTTGGAAAACAGAAGAATTATAACCGGAGATTACAAAAAAAATAAATATATGCTTAATTAAATAGACAAATATATTTATAAAATAATAAGAATATACATATACGAAAAAACACTTAATAAAATTAAATTTAATTAAGTGTTTTTTTCTTTTTTTAATATTTTTTTCTTATTTTTATATGGATTATTTTTAACTCCAGACTTACTTATTTTATGTCTAGTCATAGCAACATCTGGAGTTGGTGCTGTAAAAGATTCACTATTATCAGAAGATGAACATTGATCAATAGCTGCTATTAAAGCAAGTTCATCAGATAAAACAGCAAAAAAGGTAGCTAATATATTTATATCATTAGAACTAAGTTCCTCACCTAATGCTATAGCTAATGTAGATGCTAAAATAATAAAATCTAATGAACTAAAATCACAGAGTTTTGAATCTGAAGAATTTTGATTACGACCTAGATTTTTTGATATTATCTTTTTCATACAACCTCCTAAAAATAATATATAAAATATATATGCCTTTATTAAAAAAATAAAAACTATAACAGATTCTAAATTTTATATATTGTTTATAAAACTTATTAATAATGGAAATAATACTCTATGTAAATTAGACTTAAAATTTTATTAACGAGAAGGGAACGATCATATGAGAAAATATAGAGTATTAGTTAGTATTATAATAGTATTATCTATAGCGATTATAGGAACGTCAGATCCAGCTAAAAATCTTTATAAAGCAACTAATTTAATTAGTAAATATATAACAAAAGATGATAAAGATAATAAAAATAATGAAAGTAAAAATGAAGTAGAAAAAGATATATTAATATGTATTGATCCTGGGCACCAAGAAAAAGGAGATAGTAATACAGAGCCAATTGCACCTGGTTCTTATGCTAAAAAGGCAAGGGTATCTTCTGGAGCTACAGGTGTAGCCACTAAAAAACCAGAATATGTATTAAATTTGGAAGCATCTACAGTTTTAAAACATATATTAGAAGATAAAGGATATAAAGTAATAATGACTAGAGAAAGTCATGATGTAAATATAAGTAATTCAGAGAGAGCTATATTTGCAAATAATAATAAAGCAGATATGGTAGTAAGAGTACATGCAGATAGTTTAAATGATCCAGGTAAAATAGGTGCATCTCTTTTAATACCATCTAAAGAAAGTAAATATACAACAGCTATATATGAAGATAGTCAAAAATGTGCAAATTTGATTAACAATAATATGAAAGAAGCTGGAATAAATATTAATGGAATATTTGAAAGAGGAGATTTAACTGGATTTAACTGGTCTCAAGTTCCAGTAGTTTTAGTTGAGATGGGTTTTTTAAGTAATTATACTGAAGATCAAATGATGTCAAACCCAGAATATCAAAAAAAGTTAATGCAATCTATAGCTAATGGACTTGATGAGTATTTTTCAAATAAATAAAATATAGGTGATATCAATGAAAAGTAAGCTAGAAAGTGCCTATGCAAAAGCATTAACCGGTGCATTTAAAGCAATAAGTCCGATTAAAAGAACTATAAAAAAAACTGAATGTGAAGTACATTTATATATACAAGAAAATGCTTTGGAAATTTTAAATCATAATGATTATAATGATGAATATAAATTATTTAAAAAATATCAAGATAAAATAAATGAAGGATTAGTATGGGCAGATCAGGATTTTAAATGCTATCATCATTTTTATAATCCTAAAGAGCAAAAAGGTATGTATGGATATGATGATAATGCTCTTACTGTAGCTAGAAGTTATTATTTAAAATGTTTGAAATATTTCACATTAGAAAATTATGATAAAGGTATGTTTTATTTTGGAGCTATGTGCCATATAATTCAGGATTTAACAATACCACAGCATGCGAAGGGAAAACTATTTGATAATCATAGACAATTTGAATCATATGTTAAGGAAAATTATATAAAAATAAATAGATTTAAATGTAGAGATGAACCTATAATATTAAAGTCAGTTGTAGATTATGCAAATTATAATTCATTAAGAGCACTTAAAATAGATTATATATATAAAAATATAAGAGATTTAAATACAAAGTTTTATTTAGTGGCATTAAAAAGTTTAACGCTAGCACAAAAAACTACAGCAGGATGTATGATTATGCTTTATAATGATTTAATTTATGTTTAAATTAAGATTATATAGCATAGTAGTATACTTGATTTAAGTCAAAAAAGAATATATTATAGTATAGAATATAGATAAAATTTATGAGAGGTGTCAAAATGCTAGTAGTAGAAAATGTAAGCCATGGTTTCGGAGCTAGAACTATACTAGAAAATGTTTCATTTAGACTTAGAAAAGGTGAACATATAGCGTTAGTTGGAGCAAATGGAGAAGGGAAATCAACTTTTTTAAATATAATAACAAAAAAACTTATGCCGGATGCAGGAAATATAAAGTGGTCATCAAGAGTTAGTGTAGGATATCTAGATCAACACACAGTTCTTGAGAAGGGAAAAACTATAAGAGATATATTAAGAGAAGCATTTAAATCAATGTTTGATTTAGAACAAGAAATGTTATCTATGTATGATAAGATGGGTGAAGCTAATGATGATGAAATGGCTAAACTTATGGAAGAAACAGCAGAAATACAAACAATTTTAGAAAATAGTGGATTTTATATGATAGATGCTAAAATTCAAGAAGTAGCAAATGGATTAGGTCTTGGAGAAATAGGATTAGATAGAGACGTAACTGATTTAAGTGGAGGTCAAAGAACGAAAGTTCTTCTTACTAAGTTATTGCTAGAAAATCCAACGATATTAATATTAGATGAGCCTACTAACTATTTAGATGAAGAGCATATAAATTGGTTAACGAGATATCTTCAAGAATATGAAAATAGTTTTATATTAGTATCACATGATATATCATTTATAAATGATACATGTAATGTAATCTACCATATGGAAAATGGAGAACTAAATAGATACAAAGGAAACTATGACGAGTTTGTAAGACTTAATGAAATAAAGAAACGTCAAGAAGAACAGGCTTACGATAAACAAGTGGAAGAAAGAAAAAGGTTAGAGGATTTCATAGCTAGAAATAAGGCTAGAGTCGCAACTCGAGGAATGGCAAATAGTAGACAGAAGCAATTAGATAAAATGGAAATCTTAGAAAAGCCAAAAGAGAAGATTAAACCTACTTTTGGTTTCAAGGAAGCAAGAACTCCAAGTAGATTTATTTTTGAAACGAATGATTTAATTTTAGGATATAATGAAGCTTTAACTAAGCCTTTAAACTTTACACTAGAAAGAAATCAAAAGATAGCTTTAAAAGGTATGAATGGTATAGGTAAGTCAACATTTTTAAAAACATTACTAGGAATAATAAATCCATTTGATGGAGAAGTAAAGCAAGGAGATTATTTAGAAGTTGGTTATTTCGAGCAAGAAAGTTCAAGAGATAACTATAATACTCCAATGGATGAAGTATGGGCAGAGTTTCCAGGACTTACAAACTTCGAGGTTAGACAAAGTCTTGCTAAGTGTGGCCTTACGAATGAACATATAACAAGTCAAATGAGAGTTCTAAGTGGAGGAGAAGCAGCTAAAGTAAGACTATGTAAGATAATGTTAAAGGATATAAACTTATTAATTTTAGACGAACCAACAAATCATCTAGATGTAGAGGCTAAAGATGAACTTAAAAAGGCGATAAAAGAATTTAAGGGAACTGTACTTTTAGTAAGTCATGAACCTGAATTCTATATGGATATAGTAGATGATGTATGGAATATAGAGGATTTTACAACAAAAATAGTATAAAGATACACTTTGGAGTATTTAATATATGAAAAAAATTATTAATGTAATATTTTCGGTTATTTTTAGTGTATTAATTATAAGTACAATAGTAAAATTTACTGTAGGATTTAAGCAACTTTATTATTTAGATATAGATTATTTAAATATACCTGATTTATCAGGTTTATCTAAAGAAGATATAAAAAAGAACTATGATTATATGATTAATTATAATTTAGGTAAATATGATAAAGAATTTGAATTACCAAGTATAAAGTCTTCAGAAGGTGGTAAAATTCACTTTGAAGAAGTTAGACATATATTTAAAATTTTGGATAAGATATTCAATATATCATTAATACTTTCTATAATAGGATTAATAATAAATATATTAAATAAAAATATTGAATTTCTCAAAACTACATCAAAAGCATTAATATTAATACCATTAATATTAATGTTGCCTATAGTTGTAAATTTCGAAGGTAGTTTTATACTATTTCATAAGATAATGTTTAATAATGATTATTGGATATTTGATTCAAGCTTAGATCCTGTAATAAATATTTTACCTAAAGAATTCTTTTTTCATGCAGGTCTTATGATTTTAATTCTTATAATTATAGCTAGTATAACTAATTACTTAATATATAAACTTTTAAAAAGAGAGCAGTAACCTGCTCTCTTTTTAAAAAATATACTAATCATTATTTTTAGTAATTTTAATAATATCTTGAAACTTACTCATAATATAATCATAGTTATTTTTATTATGAGGTAATAAACAATTAGAACAGTCTTTTATACCCTTATCTGTATATTTGACATTACCACCACAGTTTTTGCCTAGAGCGTATAATGGACAGTAGCAAAATAAGCAGTTAAACTCATCTGGCTTATTAGTTTTATGGCAAGGAAAGAATTCACATTCTTTATGATTAAAAAACTTATAGTTATCACTCATATTTATTATCCTCCTAATTTTACAGTATCAATATAATTATACTAAATATTTACATTAGTGGTATAATAAGAAAAATAAAAGTATAATAGTATATAAAATATTACATAAATCTATGAACGAGGTGTTATTTATGGAAGAGAAAAAGGAAAGAGCTTTACTTGTAGGGCTTAATATTACATCTACTGCAAGAAAAACTGATGATATAGATATAAATGAATCAATGGAAGAGTTAAAAGAATTAGCAAAAGCTGCAGGAGCGGAAGTTGTAGGAAGTTTAATTCAAAATAGACAGTCTAGAGATGCTGCATTTTATGTAGGAAAAGGAAAAGTAGAAGAGATAAAGGCATATAGCGACTCATTAGGGGCTACAGTAATTATTTTTAATGATGAATTATCGGGAGCTCATATAAGAAATATAGAAGAGGTAGTAGGAATAAAAATTATAGATAGAACTACCTTAATACTTGATATATTTGCTCAAAGAGCACTTAGTAAAGAAGGAAAATTACAAGTTGAATTAGCTCAATTAAATTATAGATTACCTAGATTATATGGAATGGGTGGTCAGATGAGTAGAACAGGAGCTGGTATAGGTACTAGAGGTCCAGGAGAACAAAAACTTGAAATAGATAAAAGAAATATACTTAATAAAGCAGCTGATATAAGACGTGAGCTTAGAGAAGTTAAAAAAATAAGAGAAACTCAAAGAGTTCAACGCTTAAAATCTAGTATACCTATAGTGGCACTTGTTGGATATACAAATGCAGGTAAATCAACTTTATTAAACGAGCTTATAAAGACTCATAAAGATTATGATGTAGAAAAAGAAGTAATGGCAAAAGATATGCTATTTGCGACTCTTGATGTAACTTTAAGAAAAGCACTATTACCTAATAAAAAAGAATTTTTAGTTGTAGATACAGTTGGATTTGTAAGTAAACTTCCGCATGATTTAGTAGAAGCATTTAAAGCAACTTTAGAAGAAGTTCAATATGCAGACTTAATTTTACACGTAATAGATGCAACAAATTCAAACTATGAATTACAAAAAAGTACTACAGAAAAAGTTCTTAAAGAGCTAGGTGCAGATACTAAGCCAACTATACTTGTGTATAATAAAATAGATAGATTAGAATTAGATATTTATCCTAAAAATCATGACGATGTAGTATATATATCTGCTAAAAAAGGCATAAATATGGACAAATTAATAGAGATTATACAAGATAATATAATGAAAAATACTTATGCTGTAACTTTAATGTTGCCTTATGAAAGAGGAGATATATTTAGTAGATTAAAAAATAAATATAATATAGAAAAATTTGAATATGTAGAAAATGGAATAATATTAGATGTAAATTTAGAAGAAGAAGACTATAATATATATAAAGAGTATATTTTAGAAAAGTAGGGAGTATTATGAATATAAGTTGGGATAACATAGACAAGCTAGAAGATCATTATATAACATATCTTCTATATAAAGAATCTAAGACTGTATCTCAAATAAGCAAAATAAGAAATCTATCAACAGCTCAAATAAATGATCAATTGATAAAAGCTAAGTTAGAAATAAAATCTATGCTTAAAGATAAAATAGAATTATCTAAGGATATTATAGATAAATTTTTAGTTCTTAATAAAGATGATAGGCTAAAATTTATGAATAATTTAGATGAAGAACGAATGCTAGATTTTAAAAGAAAGCTATATAAAAGAATAATTATGGAAAAAAATGCAGAAGATTTAATGATACTAATATGGACTACAGGTGAATTAAAAGATGAACGTTTTTTAGTATTATTACATTCTCTTACAAGCCATAGACACTCTGATGTAAGGAGAATAACATATTCAGCGCTTAGAAAAATTGAATCTAAAAGTAGTAGAGAGTACTTACAAAGAGGGCTTTATGATAGTAATCCTCAAACAAGACAATATTGTGCTAAAGCTCTTGCTAAAATAGGTAATAAAAATAGTTTAAAGATGTTAAAACAATTGAGAAATAAGAAACATTTTGAAAAAGAATATGTATTAAGAGCATATGAAGAAGCAATAAACACGTTAGAGAAAGATATTTAATATATATTAAGTTAATAAAATATTTACTTATAAACAGTAAGAGATTAAAAATAAATAACAAATAAAATATATAAGATATAAATACATATAAAAAAGAAAGGATACATCCTTTCTTTTTTATATGTATTTATAAAGGATTTGATTTAAAGTTGTACCTAAAAAGTATATTGGCTATAATAACAATATAAGTTTATTTAGATAATTCGGAGGATATAAATGAGTACATATAAAACATTACATGAATTTGGAATGAATGAAATTATAATAGATAAATCTACTTTTATTGGATATGCAAAACCTATAAAAACAGAAGAAGAAGCTATAGAATTTATAAATGAAATAAAGAAAAAACATAAAGATGCAACACATAATGTATGGGCATATACTGTTGGAAAAACTATGAATATACAAAGATATAGTGATGATGGTGAACCACAAGGTACAGCAGGAATTCCAACTTTAGAAGTGATAAAAAAAGAAGATTTAAGAGATGTTGCAGTTGTTGTAACTAGATATTTTGGTGGAATCAAGCTAGGTGCTGGAGGATTAGTAAGAGCTTATACTAAAGGTGCTAAAGTGGGAATAGATGCTGCAAAAGTAATAGAAAAAGTAATGTATAAAGAAGTTAGAATTAAGATAGATTATAATCAACTTGGAAAAGTACAAAATGAAATAATGAATATGAATTATTTTGTTAAAGATACCATATATGAAGACAATGTAGAAATAATAGTATATTCAAGATTAGAAGAAGTAAAAGTATTAACGGATAGAATGGTTGATATAACTAGTGCTACGGCAGAAATAAAACTAGGGGAAGAATTTTATTTATCAGAACAAAATGGAAATATAATATTATAAAATAGGTTAGATATAAAATATTTATACATGAAAGGAAATTATAATATGAAATTTCATGTATAATTTATGAATATAAGTGATGTCAATAATTTTAAAGATGTGAAAAATTACATTTTTAATAAAAAATGTATTATTGATGGCAATAAAGATATATAGCTAGTTACAAAAGTGAAGTGAATTTTTATTTAATTAGCAAGCTATAATATATAAAAAATAATATCTATTAAGAGTATTTAAGTAATATCTCTAATATAAGAAAATCAAAAATTATAATTTTAATAAGAAATATACAACAAAAGCTAAAAGATACTTATTAAATAATCTCTTAGTTTTTGTTGTATAAATATTTTAAATTTAACTTATTATTTACCACATTTTTCTTTATTATGGTCACAAAAACCTTTCTTAATTTCTATACATCCAACTATCAATAGGAATACACCAAAAATTTTTCTTAAAATTTCTGAAGATAAGTAATTTGCTACAACAGATCCACATATTGCACCTAAAACACCAAGTGTAGCTATAGGAACAACCAATGAAAATACAACATTTTTATTTTTTATATGTATCATTAAAGCGAAGATAGTCATGGGAATTGATGAAAGTAAGTTTACACTTTGTGCCATTTTAGGGTCGATGTGAGCAAATAATATTAATGCAGGAATCAATATTGTTCCACCGCCCATTCCCATACCACCAATAATACCTGCAAAAAATCCTAGTATAGTTAAAAACATTAAAACACCATCCTTATAGCCGCTATTATCATTATTGAACCAAATGTAATTCTAAGAAATTTACCAGTTACTTTTGATAAAAGTTTAGCGCCTAAAATACCTCCAATAATACTACCAATAGATACCTTTAAAGTTAATGAAATATCATATGTGCCTTTTGATATGTATATTACAGAACTAGCACTGGTTAAAAATACTATTATAGCAAGAGCTGTAGCATGAGATTTATGTTCATCTATTTTTATTATATTGTTTAATATAGGTACAAGTAATGTACCGCCACCAGAACCAAATATTCCATTAACAAATCCTGTAAAAACACCTATTATAGAATTTTTAATATTAAAACTAGAATGTTTATTTTTCAATTTTATCACCTTCTTTTAATAGTGTTTACAGAAGTTAAAAAATATATTTATAAATTGATTATAAAATTTGTAAATTGTATAGTATTAGAGAGATTATATATTAGATAAAAATAATTTAAATACGAATATAGTAGTGATTATTAGAAATTTTATGATAAATGATAAATAATTTGTATTAAATTATATATTTGAATAAAAGAAGGTTAACGCCAATGAGGAGTTAACCTTCTTTTATATAATTATAGTATTTAAATTAATATAATTT
>DHKFR23503__coassemble_990_pt1 | contig 11864 bp, 12 predicted proteins | sample DHKFR23503__metabat2_high_PE_003 | metagenome-assembled genome bin DHKFR23503
TTTTTCATATTATAAAAATAGTAGTTCTATTATAAATTTTTCTTATGAGGTGATAATATAATGATTTGGTTTTTATCTCTTAATCCTATACTACAAGGTCTTTTAGCAACCTTATTCACTTGGTTTATTACCGCATTAGGTTCTAGTGTTGTATTTTTCTTTAAAGATGTAAAAAAAAGTATCTTAAATTCTATGCTTGGATTCGGTGCAGGTGTTATGATTGCAGCTAGCTTTTGGTCTTTGCTTAATCCTGCTATAGAACTTTGCGAGGATTTAGGATATAATGCTTGGCTTATACCTACTATCGGATTTATAATGGGTGGACTTTTTATCGTTTTATCCGATAAATTTTTAGATAAATTTACTCTTAAAGATTTAAAATTAGAAGATAGCATGAAATTAAAATCTTATAAAAAAAGTATTTTATTAGTTTTAGCCGTTACACTTCATAATATACCTGAAGGCTTAGCAGTTGGAGTTGCTTTTGGTGGAGCTGCTTTTGGAATACCTGGTTGTACTGTGGCCAGTGCAATTTTATTAGCCATTGGTATTGGTCTTCAAAATTTTCCTGAAGGTGCTGCAGTCTCTCTACCTTTAAGACGCGAAGGTTTTTCTGTAGGGAAAAGTTTCCTATATGGTCAAGCATCTGGACTTGTTGAACCTATAGCTGGTGTTTTAGGTGTATTTATGGCTATATCTATTAGATCTATATTGCCTATACTTCTATCCTTTTCCGCTGGTGCTATGATTGGAGTAGTTTCATCTGAACTTATTCCAGAAGCATGTATAGAAAATAAAAACTTAACAACAATAGGTGTAATAGTAGGATTTTCAATTATGATGATCTTAGATGTTGCTCTTGGATAAATTAAATAACGGCATAAATTTTATTTATGCCATTATTTATTAATTATCAAATCTATCTACTTTAAATAATTTCATATCTTTATCTCTTTCTCCATGATATAGCTTACTTAACATCATACCTCCAAGTATTGCAAATAATATACCATTTGCACCATAACCTAAATTATACCATAAATTATTATGCTTAGTATCTTCTCCTATAAATCCAAGGTTATCTAAAGTTGATGCAAAAGTTCCACAGTATTTATAATCAATTTCTATATCTTTTATATTACTAAACATGCTTTTTAGTCTGTTTTCTAGTATATCATACTTTTTATTTGCAAGATTTTCATCAAATATATCTGGTATGAAATCGACATCTTCTCCACCAATAATAATTCTATTATCAAATGTTGTTCTTAGATAATTATAAGGATCACAATTATCTCTTATTAATACTTTTTCATACCATCCATTAAAATTTTTAATTGGCTTTGTAGCTATATTAAATGTTGTTGTTTTAGTTGCAAAATTTCTATCTGTAAATAATTTTGTATTATATCCAGTTGCAACTATTACCTTTTTAGCTTTTACTATATTTCCAAATTCAGTTATTACCTCTATATATTCTTTATGATACTTTAAATCTATTACTTCTGTATTTTCATATACTCTTAATCCATTATTTTGCGATACTTTTAACATTTCATGTGTAAATTTATATGGATCAATTTCTGCACCACCATTTTTAGATAATATCCCTGCTTTTAGATCAAAACTAAACTTATTATTTTCTTCATTTATGTATTCAACATCAAAATTATTATTCTTCCTATAATCATATTCTATTTTCATAGCATTTATTTCATCTTTTTTTGCTGTATATAATAATGTATCTCTTTTTTTATAATTACAATTATTTCCGTACTCTTTTATAAACTTATCTATTTCATCTAAAGCTATAAGACCTAAATTATATGATCTAATCACATCTTCTAAATTAGTATATTCTTTTAAATCGGATAAATTATCATCTAATTCATATTGTAATAATGATGTTGTAATACTTGTACTTAAATGAGCAATTCTTCTTTTTTCTAGTAATACACAATTTATATTTTCTCTTGAAAAATAATATGAAGTTATAGCACCTGTTATCCCTCCACCTATTATACAAACATCAGTATCTATATCTTTTGTAAGATATGGATACTGAACTTTATCTTTATTTATATTGATAAATATAGGGCTTCCTTGTACGTATTGAAGTTTAATGTTTTCCATATATTGTCTCCTTTTTATTTTATAAATTTATTATTTGAATTATTATTTTTAATATACAAAATATAGGATAACAATATTAAATCCTCTTATATATAAGAAATTACTCAAACTCTTCTAATTTACTACAAAATTTCCTAAAATCTTCAATACTTTTTATTTCTCTCAAACTTCTAATATCAATAAATTCTTCACTTGGCTTATGAAATAAAAATTCCATATCATACATCTCACATTTAGAAAATCCTTTTTCAAATATATATTTATATGGTTCATATTTATAAAAATTCTCTTCAAAATACTTAATTTTTGCATAGCATAATCTATTTATATAAAAAACTAAAGCTAAGGTAGAATGCTTTTTAGCAAATTTATGAGAGAAATACTTCACTGTATGATATTTACTATGTCTAAACTCCCATATATAATCTTGTGAACAAGTTAAGTTATATTTATCTAAAAGTTTTCTTTTGTCTAAACTTAATTCATTCTTTAATATTTCATAATCCATATTATCCCCCTGTAATAAATATCATATATATATTTATATTATTATAAATACTTAATAATTTCTAAAATAAATATTTTATTTAATAAAAAATATCTAATCTCTAATAAGTAAAATAAATATTAATAATCTTGTACATAATATAGATATAATTAATTTTAATTTATTAAATAAAAAGGTTGGTATATTTATGATTTCAAAAAAAATAAATTATTTTAACATAATTATATATAGTGTTTATATAATTTCTATAGGATATTTTTTATTTAGCAAAGATTATACAAATTCAAGTCTATGTACAATTGCATTTATTATAAATTTAATTCTTAGGTGGATATATTATAAAAATTTTATCATATTAGATAATAGTCTTTATATAGTTGGAAGTTTATTCATATTATTTTGTTTAGTTTTTGGATCTTCATTTAAATTTTATGATAGCATAAAACACTATGATGATTTTTTACATTTTTGGTCTGGATTTATAACTGTTAAGATTGGTTTTAATATTATTAAAGCTTTAGAAGTGAATCTATTTAATAAAAGTTTATTAGTAGTTATTTTACTTTTCTTTTTTGCAATGGGATTTGCATCTATTTGTGAGATAATTGAATACTCATTAGATACATTCTTTAAAATGAACACTCAAAAAGGTGGGCTTACAGATACTATACAAGATATGATAGATGCTTTATTTGGTAGTATACTAATGATTATATATTATATAAAAAAATATAATATATAATAAATCCCTATATAGATTAAATTTAAAATCAATATCTATATAGGGTATTTTACAATTTTAAATTTATCTTTTAGTCTCTTATCCCCATCAACGAAAAGATAATATCTTCTTTATCTGCTAAAAATTGCTTAAGCATAATACATTTTCCACCACAATCAAGACACTTATAATCTGGCTCATTGTCTTGAGTTATCTGAACTGATACAGACTCACAATTTGTGCATATAAGTCTATACAAATTTCCATCATTTAGTAACGACCCTATTAAGCTATCTTTATTTTCTCTCATTTTTAGCTCCCCCAAATTTTGTTATTCTATATTTTACCTTAATGATTATAACAAAATATCAATATATAAGCAATTTCGATATTATTTTTGTGTTAAAATATATTTATTTGAATTTAACAATAATATTATATTTTAAATAAAATATTATTGTTAAAGTTATTTTATAATTATATTTAAAATTAAATTAAGATAATCTCAAATTTTAAATATCTAGTTTATCTATGTTTTCTTTCATTATTTCAATAGATTTATCTAACTTCTCTTTTTCTTCAGTATCTAACGGAAGATGAATAACTTCTCTTACACCATTTTCATTAACTATACTTGGTACAGCAATATATACATCATCATGACCATATTCCCCATTTAAATATGATGATACTGTAAGTATACTATTTTCATTTTCAAGTATTGCCTTAGTTATTCTTGTTAAAGCCATACCTATTCCATAATACGTTGATTTTTTACATTCTATTATTTTATAAGCTATATTTCTAACTTCATCTTCTATCTTCTCTAAATCTTCAAATTCTATTTTACTATCTTTTCTTGATGCAATTTGATATATTGGCTGAACTCCACATAATGCATAACTCCATGCTACAAATTGAGAATCACCATGTTCTCCCATAACATATGCATTTATATCTTTAGGATTTACATCTAATCTTTCACCTAATGTATACATAAGTCTTGCTGAATCTAATGTTGTACCTGATCCTATTACCTTTGATTTATCATATCCTGATAACTTCCAACAAACATAAGTCATTATATCAACAGGATTAGCAGCAACTAGTATTATTCCGTCAAATCCCGATTTTTTTATTTCACTCATAATAGACTTCATAATTTTAGTATTTTTATGAAGTAAATCTAATCTAGTTTCTCCTTCTAATTGTATAGCACCTGCTGTTATACATATTATATATGCATCCTTGCAATCACTATAATCACCTGCATATATATTCATTTTTCTAGGTGCAAAACTAAGTCCATGATTTAAGTCTATTGCTTCTCCTTCTGCACGCTTTTTATCTATATCTATTAAAACTAGTTCTTCACAAGTACCTTGGTTTACCATAGAATAAGCATAACTCATACCTACCATACCAGTTCCAACTATTACAACTTTATTCTTTTTCATTATTTTCCTCCTTGCACATTATATTTAAAATAACTATAGCATATATTTTATCATAATTTATACTTTTTTAGCATAATTTGTTATATTTTAAATGATATTTTATATAATATTTAATTATATATAACATTATTTTTTTCTATACTATTTTGTGCATATTTAAATTTAATTATTAGTATTAATACTAAATATATATAAAATCCTAAAATTAATCTTAAATATTGTTATTATAAAATCTCACTTTATATTTTATTTAGTGTAATTTTTGATGTAATATGTGTATAATTAGATATATATAAATAACAAAGGAGAAATATATGACTACATTTAATGAATTAAACTTAAATAATGATTTAATTACTGGATTAAAAAAACAAAATATAATAAATCCTACTAAAGTTCAAAGTCTTTCTATAAATAAAATACTTGATAATAAAGACTTAATAGTAAATGCACAAACAGGAAGTGGTAAAACTTTATCATATCTACTTCCAATGTTTGAAAAAATAGATTCTACAAAAAGAGAAACTCAAGTTTTAATACTTGCTCCAACTCATGAATTAGTTATGCAAATAACAGATCAAGCAAAACTTTTATCATCTAATTCTAATTTAGATATTACTGCATTCTCTTTAATCGGAGAAGTAAATATCCAAAAACAAATAAAAAATATAAAAAATATAAAACCTCATATAGTAGTTGGTACTTCTGGTAGAGTTTTAGATTTGATAAAGCAAAAAAAATTAAAAGCACACACTATAAAAACTATAATACTTGATGAAGTAGATAGTTTACTAAGTGGAAATAATGTGTCGGTTATAAAAGATATAATTAAAACTACTTTAAGAGATAGACAACTTCTAGGATTTTCAGCTAGTTTAAACGAAACTACTTTAGATATATTAAATAATATAATGAAAGAACCTGAAATTATAAAAATAGATGAAGAACCTATAAACCCAAATATAAATCATATGTATTTATATGGAGATAGACGTGATAAATTTACATTACTTAGAAAATCTATAGCTGCTACTAATCCAAAACGCGCTATAGTCTTTGTTAATGATGAAAATAGTATAGAAGTTATAACTGCGAAATTAAACTATCATAGCTATAAAGCTGTTGGTATATATGGGAAAATGAGTAAAGAAGATAGAAAAAATGCTTTAAATAGCTTTAAAATAGGAAAATCTAAAATATTAGTTTCTTCAGATTTATCTGCTCGTGGTCTTGATATAGTTGACGTTACTCATGTATTTAATTTAGATTTCCCACCAAGTAAAAATGAGTATGTGCATAGATGTGGTAGAACTGCTAGAGGAAATAGAAAAGGTGATGCTATATCAATAGTTACTAATCAAAATCTATCTACTATAAGAGACTATAAGAGAAACTTTAATATAGATATAAAGAAAAAAGACTTAAGAGAAGGTAAGCTTGTTGATGCTGCATTTAAACAAACTAGAAAACCTAAAGACTCAAAAGAAAAGAAATCTACTAAGAAAGATAGCAAAAGATATAAAAAATAAATATTAACAAAATATTATTCTAAAATATTAATTTTAAATTTAATTTATAAATTATTCTATTTACTTATACTGATATGACAAATTTAACTAATATAACTTAATGATTAAATATAAATATAAATATAAATTAAGGAACTCTAAAAGAGTTCCTTAATTTTTATTCTCCTTTGCTATTTGTTATAGCTTGTTTAAGTTTTTCACCTTTTTCTTTAGTTATTACATTATATTTTACCATTTGTTCAACGTGTTCAATAGATTTTTCTTTTTCCTTCTTAATCATCTGCTCTTTAAAGTATTTTTTTATATTTTTTACATCATCTTGAGTAAGAGTACCTTCTAATTCTAATTTCTCTATACTTTCTTTAAATATACTCTTTTTATGCATCATTTTACAATTTGGATGTTGTTGCTCACATGAGTTTTTGGGTTGTGTACTTAACTCTTGTGCATTTGATAGGTTAAAATTAGAGCTTACTAATGTTAATCCTAATATTGATGCTAATATTATATTTTTCTTATTTAGTTTCATATTACCCTCCTTAAATTATTTTGTTTATATTAGTATTAGCTTTAACCTTAACTTAACCTTAACTTTAATAAATTTTCATATAATTTCCTTATACGTAAAAAACCTATGGAGGTATTTTTTCCCCATAGGTTTTAAGTTTCTCTTTTAATTAAATGATTACTCAGTACTATACTTTTACTATATTTATTATCATTTTCTATTTTTTCATTTAATAATATAGCTGCATTTTCACCTAATAAAAACATATTTTGATCTATTGTCGTTAATTTCGGCTCTACCATTTCACTAAGTTCAATATTATCATATCCAACTATAGATAAATCTGTTGGAATTTTTATATTAAGCTTTTTACATGCATTCATAATTCCGATAGCCATAAGATCATTACATGCAAATATACCTGTTATATTTTTATTTGAACTTAGTAACTTTATTCCTTCTTCCATAGATTTATTAACTGTTTGTATACTATTTCCATGACCCATATTTACTATAAACTCTTCTTTAAAGTTATTTATATCATTCATCATTTCTTTGTATACTTTTTCTTTTATATCATAAGAGTAACTATTATCTCCACGAATAAATGCAATATTTTTATGCTTTTTAGATAAAAGATAATTAATTGCAATCCTTGCCCCATTTTCTTGATCATTAAACACTGATGATATATATGAACTTTCTGAATGTCTATTCACAAATACCATAGGTACAGATTCTGCTATTTTCTCAAAATATTTTGACTTAACATTATCTCTACCTGGATCAACAACTATTATACCAGCTACATTTCTACATATAAGTTCATTTATTCTTGATATCTCCTTATCTTTATTATGTTCAGTTGTACATAAAAATATTGAGTACTGTGACTTTTCAAAGTAATTTTCTATACCATTTATAACATTGGTAAAGAACATATTACTTATACTGGGAACTACTACACCTATAGTACTAGATTGCTTTTTTATTAAATCTCTAGCTTGTGTGTTAGGTTTGTATTGAAGCTCTTCTATTATTTTTAGTACTTTTTCTTTTGTTTCTTTTTTTACTGGATAATTACCATTTATAACCCTAGACACAGTCGCTACAGAAACATTACAAGCTTTTGCTACATCTACTATAGTTATTTTCATAGTTACTACTTCCTTATAATGAATTTATAAATTTATTAAATGCTTTTATACCTTTTTCATCACGCTTAAATACTCCAGCATGTTCAAGTACTGTAGAGAATTTTTTACCAACTTCATCTCTAAGTATTTGATTTACATTTTCTTTATTTATATCATTGTAATTTTCTACTATATATTTATACCAATTTCCATGATGATTTAAGTTTTCATTATCATCAATATTTTTAACTCCTGATACTAAAAGTTCACCTAAACTATTTAATTCATCTTTAAGTCTAGCAGGTAAAACAGCTAATCCCATAACTTCTATTAAACCTATATTTTCTTTTTTAATATGATGAACTTCACTATGAGGATGGAATATTCCCATTGGATGAACTTCATTTGTACGATTATTTCTTAGTACTAAATCAAGTTCAAATTCATTTTCTTTTATTCTTGCTATAGGAGTTATTGTATTATGTGGTTCTCCATTTGTTTCATGTAATATTTCTACACTTTCATCAGAGTAAGTTTTCCATGTATTTAATATATGTTCTGCTAAATCTATTATTTCTTCTTTATTTTTTCCTCTAAGTCTTATAACAGACATTGGCCATTTAACACGACAAACTTTCGTATTTTCATATCCTTTAACGTTGAAAGTTTCTTCAACTAAAGCCGTTTCCATTGCAAAAGTATAATGTCCACCTTGGTAATGATCATGAGATAATATAGATCCTCCAACTATTGGTAAATCTGCATTAGAACCTGCAAAATAATGTGGTAATTTTTCTACAAATCCTAATAAATTTTCAAATGTTTTTCTATATATTTTCATTGGGGTATGTTTTGCATTAAGTATTATACAATGTTCATTGTAATATACATATGGAGAATATTGTAAAAACCAATTTTCTCCCGCAAATTCCATTGGTATTATCCTATGATTTTGTCTAGCTGGGTGATTTATATTACCTTTGAATCCTTCATTTTGTTTACATAATAAACATTTAGGATACGAAGTAGATTTCATTAACTTAGCTTTCGCTATATCCTTTGGATCCTTTTCAGGTTTAGATAAGTTTATAGTTATATCTAAATCACCATATTCTGTAGGTGTTTTCCATACTATATTTTTATCAGTTCTATCTTTTCTTATATAATTTGAAGCTATGCTCATTTTATAATAATAATCAGTAGCATCTTCTTTATTATTTTCATATTTTTCATTAAAAGTTTTTATAACTTCTGATGGTCTTGGCATTAAAGCATTCATTATTTTCGTGTCAAATAAATCTCTTTCAGTTGTTGTATCCTCTATCATGCCTTTTTCAACAACATAATCTAACATATTTTCAAGTATAGGTGTTGCTGTTTGAAGTTTTTCATCAACTTCAACTTCTTCAAATTCATCTAAATTTAATACTTCAAGTAATAAGTTAGATGCATACACTGCATCTAACTTATCTATTAAATTATTTTGAATTGCAAAATTTATTAATCTATTAACTTCGTAATTTATATTCATAATATCCCCCTAGTTGTTAAATCCATTTGGATGATTTTTATGCCAATTCCAAGCATCCCCTATCATTTTCTTAACATCATCAAATTCTGGAGTCCATCCAAGTATTTCTTTTGCTTTTTGACTTGATGCAACAAGTTTTGCTGGATCTCCTAAACGTCTTTCTCCTATAACAACCTTTATTTCTTCTCCTGTAGCTTCTTTAGCAGCTTCTATCATTTCCTTTACAGTAAATCCATTACCACTTCCTAAGTTAAATATATTACTATCATTTCCAGCTCTTAAATAATTAAGTGCTTTTATATGAGCATTTGCTAAATCTATAACATGTATATAGTCTCTTATACATGTACCATCATGAGTATCATAATCATCTCCAAATACTGTTATATGTTCTCTTTTCTTAAGAGGTACTTGAAGTATTAATGGTATAAGATGAGTTTCTGGAGTATGGTCTTCTCCTATAAATCCACCTTCTATTGCTCCAGCTACATTAAAATATCTAAGTGATACATACTTCATGCCATGAGCAAAGTCAGTCCATTTCATCATTTTTTCCATAGCTAACTTAGTTTCTCCATAAGTATTAGTTGGATTAGTATTGTCCGTTTCTAATATTGGTATTTGCTTTGGCTCACCATATACTGCTGCTGTTGATGAAAATACTATCTTCTTAACATCAAATTCAACCATAACTTCAAGTAATACTTGAGTTCCGTATACATTATTATCAAAGTAACTTAAAGGATCAGTCATACTTACTCCAACTAAAGAATTAGCTGCAAAATGTATAACTGCTTCTATATCATTTTCTTTAAATACACTTCTTAAAAATTCTTTATCTCTTATATCACCTTTATAAAACTTTGCATCTTTATGAACTGCATCCATATGACCTGTTTGTAAATTATCTACGATTATAACATCTTCATTATTTTTTATAAGCTGATAAACTGTGTGACTTCCTATATATCCTGCTCCACCGCAAACTAATACTGACATTTTATTCCCTCCTAATAAGTTATATTTATCCTATTTTTCTAGTTCCATTTGATATATTTGCAACATAGAATGTTGGTGCATATCCTATTACTTCTTCATATCCTTTAGTTACATTTTCTATGAAATCTCCTACATTTTCATTTCTAACTATACTTACTGTACATCCACCAAATCCAGCACCTGTCATTCTAGCACCTATTACACCTTCTTGCTTAAGTGCTAAACTAACTAATGTATCTAATTCTATTCCTGTAACTTCATAGTCATCTCTTAAAGAAACATGAGAACCAACCATTAATTGTCCAAATAATTCTAAATTATTTTCCTCTAATGCTTTAACAGCTTTTAATGTTCTTTGATTTTCATATACAGCATGTTTTGCTCTTTTTCTGTCTATTTCATTTTCTATTAATTCTTTGTTAGCTTCAAATTCTTCTTCTGTTAATTCCCCTAATGATTTTATATTTAATTTAGTTTGAAGATTAGATAATGCTCTTTCACACTCACTTCTTCTTTCATTATATTTAGAGTCTGCTAGACCTCTTCTTTTATTAGTATTTCCTATAACTATTGAATATCCTTCCATATTTATTTCACTATATCTATACTTTAATGTATTACAATCAAGTAATATTGCACATCTATCTTGTCCCATACCTATTGCAAATTGATCCATTATACCACAGTTAACACCGATAAAGTTATTTTCAGCTTCTTGAGAGTATTTAACCATATCTACCATATCTATATTAAAATTAAATGTATCATTTAATATAACTGCCATTAGTAATTCAAGTGATGCTGAAGATGAAAGACCTGCTCCATTTGGTATATTTCCGTATACTAATATATCAAGACCATGTTCTATATCATTTCCTTTATCTTGTATAACTTTTGCTACTCCTTTTGGATAATTTACCCAATCATGAGTTTTATCATATTCTATAGAATCTAAATCAAACTCTACCATACCTATATCTTCAAAATTTAAAGAATACATTCTAACTTTTTTATCATTTCTTTTTGCTACTATCCCATAAGTACCAAATGATAATGCACAAGGAAATACATGACCTCCATTGTAATCTGTATGCTCTCCTATTAAATTAACTCTTCCTGGAGAGAAAAATACATCTTCACTTTCTCTTTCAAATATTCTTTTAAAATCAGCTTTTAATTTATTTATCATCTCAATACTCCTTCAATAAATATATTTTTAAGATTATAAAAATATATAATCTATTATAATTTTTCATAGTAAACGATTACTATTTCTTTATATCTATATAGTAAACGATTACTATTGTTTTGTAAACAATTTCCTATCTTTATTTTAAAAAAA
>DHKFR23503__coassemble_1000_pt1 | contig 11739 bp, 10 predicted proteins | sample DHKFR23503__metabat2_high_PE_003 | metagenome-assembled genome bin DHKFR23503
AAATAAGAGGAATTAATACTAATTCCTCTTATTTATATCTTATTTTTTATTTGTAATCATATATACTGGAATGCCTATTAATGTTATTATTATTCCTCCAACAGCAATAAGTGTAGCTGTTATCAATTGATTCGTTATTACAAATAAACCACCTATTATAGCTATTGCTGGTATAATTGGATATAAAGGCACTTTATATGGTCTTGGTAGATCTGGTCTTTCCTTACGAAGCTTAATAACTCCAATAAATGTTAAAACATAAAATATCCATATTGTAAAAACAGTTAAATCTGTTAATAAATTAAATTGACCTGTTAAGGCATATATTGATGCTAAAATTGCTACTAACCAAATAGAATTTGCTGGAACTCCACCTTTGTTTAATTTAGATAAAAAATCACTTCCTGGTAATGTTTTGCTTACAGCTAATGTATAAGGTACCCTTGGACCTGTTAATAAGTATCCATTAAGCGCTCCAAATACTGATATTAATATCCCAACTGTTACGATTTTTCCGCCTATATTACCAAAAATTCTTTCTGCAACAAGTGCAGCTGGTGCTGTAGCTTGCGCTAATTCTGAAGCTGGTGCTACCCATAGATATGCTAAGTTTATAACTATATATACAGCCATTACTATAGATATACCTCCAACTATAGCTTTTGGTAAGTCCTTACCTGGTTCTTTCATTTCGCCAGCTATAGCTCCAACATTTATCCAACCATCATATGCAAATAAAGTAGCTATTAAAACTTGTCCCAATGAACCTGCTACACTTGCTCCTGGTCCAACTATAGGTTCAAATATAGGATTTCCATTACCTTTTATAAATCCAAATATTATTATAACTATTAATGGTACAAGTTTACCAATTGTTGCTACAGTTTGTATTCCTCCTCCAATAGATGAACCTACCGTATTTAAAAATGCTATAAATAGTATAGTAACTATAGCTATAGTTAAAACCATAATCATATTCATCTCTGGATTATATCCTAATAATTCAAGTATTTGTTTGGCGAATATTACGGCTAAAGCTGCTATAGTTCCTGGGAAAAACAATACTGTTTGCATCCAACCAGTTAAGAAACCTAATTTTTTACCATAAATTTCTTCAATATATATCATCATACCACCTGTTTTAGGTATTGCAGCAGATACTTCTGCTGCAGTCAGTCCTGCTGTTATTGTTATAATACCGCCTAATACCCATGCTATCATTCCAAGTCCTGGACCACCATTTGTTGCTGTATATATAGCTTGTGGTTTAAAAAATACTCCTGAACCTATTACCACCCCTACTACTGTAGAAAGTGCTGCTGATAAACCTAACGTTTTCTTAAGTTCATTATTCATTAAGTTCCTCCTTATGTCACTTATATTATTTAATCTTAACTGGTTTTATGATATTATCATTCCCACTTTTTGTTTAAATATTAAAATTTACTTATTTATATACTTTATAATATATTTTAAATTAAAAATTCACTTATATCATATTGCCAACGGCTTCGTCCATTGATTAAAATATTTTTTATTTTCAAATACAATACACTAGTATAACCATATTTGCAAACTTATTCACATGTATTGAAGTAATATAATTTAATTAAGCGTAAAAAAGACCTAAGTTTCAAACTTAAGTCTTTTATATATTTTATTCATCTAATTTTAATACTGACATAAATGCTTTTTGAGGAACTTCAACCGATCCAATTTGTCTCATACGTTTTTTACCTTCTTTTTGTTTTTCAAGAAGTTTCTTCTTACGAGATATATCTCCTCCGTAACATTTAGCAAGGACGTCTTTTCTAAGTGCACTTATAGTTTCTCTAGCGATTACCTTATTACCAACAGCTGCTTGTATAGGTACTGCAAACTGATGTCTTGGTATTTCATTTTTAAGCTTTTCACACATAGCTTTACCTCTTGAGTAAGCACGAGATTCGTGAACTATAAAACTAAGTGCGTCTACTTGCTCTTTATTTATTAATATATCTAATTTAACTAAAGTTGAAGGAACATATCCCTTAACTTCATAATCTAATGATCCATATCCTCTAGTTCTTGATTTTAATGCATCAAAGAAATCATATACAACCTCATTTAAAGGTAAATCATAATGAAGCATAACTCTTTTTTCATCTATATACTCCATATTTATCATAGTACCACGTCTTTCTTGACATAGCTCCATAACAGTACCTACATAATCTTTAGGAACTATTATATCTCCTTTAACTATAGGTTCTTCTATCATCTTAATTTCACTTGGTTCTGGTAAGTTAGTTGGATTTTGTATCATAACAACTTCACCATCATTTTTAGTTACTCTATATATAACAGATGGAGCTGTAGTTACTAAGTTAAGATCATATTCTCTTTCTAATCTTTCTTGTATTATTTCCATGTGTAAAAGACCTAAGAATCCACATCTAAATCCAAATCCTAATGCTGCTGAAGTTTCAGCTTCAAACTCAAGTGCCGCATCATTTATTTGCATTTTTTCAAGTGCATCTCTTACATTTTCATATTTTTCACCTTCACCTGGATATATACCACAATAAACCATTGGAGTTGCTTTTTTGTATCCTGCCATAGGCTCTGCTGTTGGATTATTAGCATCTGTTATAGTATCACCAACTTGACAACTTCTTATATCTTTTATACTTGCTGCTATGTACCCAACATCTCCTGCTGATAATTCATCAAGTTCTCTTTGTCCAGGAGCCATTACACCAACTTCAGTTACTTCAAACTTTTTATTAGTGTTCATCATTTTTATAGTCATACCTTTTTTTACGCTACCTTCAAATATTCTAACGTAAGCTACAACACCTTTATATGCATCATAATAAGAATCAAATATTAATGCTTTTAAAGGTGCTTCTTTATCACCTGTTGGAGCCGGTACATTATGTACTATAGCTTCTAGTACGTCTTCTATATTTAATCCACTTTTAGCAGATATAAGTGGAGCTTCACTTGCATCAAGTCCTATTATATCTTCTATTTCAGCTTTTATTTCATCAGGTCTGGCACTTGGAAGATCTATTTTATTTATAACAGGTAAAATTTCTAAATCTTGATCTAATGCTAAATAAACATTAGCTAATGTTTGTGCTTCAACACCTTGAGCAGCATCTACTACTAATAATGCCCCTTCACAAGCTGCTAAACTTCTTGATACTTCATAGTTAAAGTCTACGTGACCTGGAGTATCTATAAGATTTAAGAAATACTCATTTCCATCCTTAGCCTTATATACTAATCTTATATTTTGAAGCTTTATAGTGATTCCTCTTTCTCTTTCAAGATCCATATTATCTAATAACTGATCTTTCATTTCTCTTTCACTAACAAGTCCAGTTTTTTGTATTAATCTATCAGCTAAGGTAGACTTACCGTGATCTATATGCGCTATTATACTAAAATTCCTAGTTCTACTTTGTTTATTGTCCACCCTTGTTCCTCCTTTTTTATTCTCATCATAACTTTTATTTTATAATATATCACCTTTTATGTAAATAACCGTTATGTTATAAAAGAAAAAACTTATCTTTATTATATAATTCTTTCTTATTTATATGATATTTATTTATATTTAAATATTTAAAACTCTTAATAGTAAAATAAGACTTAAATATTTAAGTCTTATTTTTACTATTATTGTATAGTTTTATAATTTTATCTTTAACTTTATATATCTCATTTATTTTCTCATTCATATTAACTTTAATATCATTTATGTTTATGTCTTCTATAAAAGAATTTAAAAGATATGCATCTGATCCTAACATATCTTTTGCACTTTTATCTATTATAAATACACATATTGTTAAATTTATAATCATCGCTAGAATAAATAAAATTTTAAATATAATCCTAATTTTTCTTCTTTTAGATTTTTTTAAAATATTCTTTTCTAGTCTACTCATACTTAATCTCCTAGACTATTATTTACTTTGCTTAAAGTATTCATCTAAAATTTCTGCTACGTATTTTACAGATGCTTTTGCTTCATCTGAACTAGTTCCATTACTTCCTATTTCTATAAGCATATGATTTTTAGCCATATATTGATTGAACTTACCATATTGCTTCTTTACTATAGGTAAAACCAATTCAGGGTATTTACTTTGAGCAAATTTAGTTATATCCTCAGCTAATTCTTGTACTTCATCTACATTAGTATTTTTCATACCTACAACAAAGAAAAATTTAGCCACCTTTTCACCATTTATAGTTGTTGACATTCTTTCATTTTCTTTTTTCATATCAGCTTCAGTATTAAGATCTCTTCCATCTCTATGTAAATCTAAAGCTATATTTATATTTTTATAATTATTTAACATTGATTTTATAGTTTCTAAGCTACTTGCATAAGATTTAGTAAAGTCAGGATAATCATGATATTTAATACTGTGTGCAATTCCCCAACCTTTTTGACTCAATTGTTCTGTTAATAATGTTCCAACTTCAACTACAGATTTATCTTTATTATTTTGTGAATGATAATTTCCTTCAGGAGAATCAGAGTAAGTTTCACCTGCATGAGAGTGATATATTAACATAGTAGGATTTTCTTTAGTTAATCTTATGTTATTTTTATATTCACTTGCTGCTACAGAAATATTTTCTTTATTATCATTGTTATTTATAGTAGGAACATTCTCTTCTCCTATATGAACTTTTATATAATCTTCATCTTTATTAACTGTATTATCTAACTCTTCTTTATTTTTTTCATTACTTGAATTATCAGTTTTAGTACTCGATTCTGGATAAGATGAATCTATTAAAAATTTAAAAAATTCTTCTTTATCCATACTATAAGATATCATTGGTAAAATACAAATCAAAACACAGGCTAAACTTATAACCCTCTTAGTTTTTTTTAACATACTTTTCCTCCTTAATTGGTGATTCTACCTGGATGGAGAGATCTATTTAATCCTTCACTTATTATTATTGATAAATTTTCTATAGTTTCATCTATATCTTTTGGTGTTACTATTAAATTTTTATCATATGGATCTAGTGACTCCTTTATAAGATGATACTTCTCATCTTCTTTAAGTTGTTTTAACATACTGTAGAAATTTTCACCTTCATTTGATTGACTCATTAAATTATCTAAAGCTAAATCTAATACATCGCTAGTTAATGTAGCCGCATCAACTACAGTAGGTACTCCTATAGCTATTACATCAACACCTAAATAATCTTTATTTAATGCTTTTCTTTTGTTTCCAACACCTCCACCCGGTGATATACCAGCTGTAGATATTTGTATAGTTGAATTTACTCTTTCCATTTTTCTTGATGCCAATGCATCTATTGCAATTACTCTATCTGGTTTTATCATATCTACTATTGATTTTACAGTTTCGCTAGTTTCTAAACCTGTAATTCCCATAACACCAGGACTTAAAGCAGATACTTCTGTAAAATCATCATCATAGTCTTTATTATAATTTTTAAATATATGTCTAGTTACTAAGGTCTTTGATACACTCTTTGGTCCTAATGCATCTGATGTTATATTCCAGTTACCAAGCCCTATTACTAAAGTTTTTTTAGTTTTGTCATTTCCTAGTATTTCTACTAATTCATCTTTCAAATATGTAATCATTTCTTCTCTTGATTCATCATCATCAAATTTCATAAGATTGCTCTCTAATGTAACATATTTTCCTATGCCTTTATTCATTATTTTAGATCCTTGTTCATCTATAATCTCAACTATCGATACTTTACAGTTTTCTAAATCTTTATTTTCTACCTTTACTCCTGGTATTTCTGTAGATTTTTGATCATTTTCATATATTTCTTTTGCCTCTAATGCTAAGTCAGTTCTTATATTAAACATATTTACCCTCCATGTATTAATTAAATACTATTTATAATTCTTAACATTTTTTAGTATTTTATAACAATAAAACGTAAATTTGTAATTTATTGAATATTTAACTCTTGTATTGTATATTATCTTTATGTAATATATAGCTTAAAATAAAAAAATAAATAATAATAAAACTTATAAATATTTATCCTTGATTTTTGATTTTATTTCTGTTAAAATCTAATATGTTGACGATGAATATAATAAAATAAACGAGGGGGTGAACCGCGTGGCAAACATAAAATCAGCTAAGAAAAGAATAAGAGTTATCGAAAAGAAAACTGCTTTAAATAGAGCTAGAAAATCTCAATTAAAAACTGCAATAAGAAGATTCGAAGAAGCTGTTGCAGCTGGAAACAGAGAAGAGGCTGTTGCTAAGTTCCAATTTGCTCAAAAGAAAATATACCAAGTAGCTTCTAAAGGAACTATACACAAAAATGCAGCATCTAGAAAAGTTGCTAAATTAGCTCAAAAGTTAAACGGAATGAACGCTTAATTATCCGTTTCTTATGAATAGATACTAACCCTTGATAATATCAAGGGTTTTTATTTTATATATATTAATTAAAATAAAAAATCTTAGTATTTTTTTACTAAGATTTTTTTATTTCTTTTTTGCAGTATTTACTTATTAACATTTCTATAGATAATGTGTCTCTTACTAATCCATTTTTTATTTTAAAATCACTTTCCAATATAGTATTTAATATATCTATTATAGTTTCATCTGAAAAGTTTTTAGTTTGTTTTAATGCTTTTCCTACAACAAAAGGATGTAATTTAAGTCTTTCTGATATACTCTTAGAGCTATAACCTTGTATTTGTAATTGTCTAACTTGCATAATAACTTTAAATTGTCTTGCTATCATGGAAAATATACCAAATACAGATTCACCCTCATATAGCATATCATTTAAAATTTTCATAGCATCAGATGAATTTTTTTGTCCGATATAATCAATAAGTTTAAATATATCATTTTCTACCTTTTTCTGAGAAAGTTGATCTATTATATCATTTGTTACTTTATTTTCTTTACCAACAAATGAGCTAATTTTATTTATCTCATTTTCCAAGTCAGCTAACGTCTTTTCACTATTTTTATCTCTATATCCTTCTTGATCTATAAAATACATAACTTGAGCATTATCTATTACAACTTCATTATTTTGAAACTTTTTCTTTACCCATTTAAATAGATCCATATCAGATAACTTATCACAATTAAATACTATTCCATTTTTACTTATTTTTTTTACTAATGATTTTCGTTTATCTACATCTCCGTATATAATAAATACTAAAGTAGTAGTTTGAGGTATATTATCTATATATTCTATAAAATATTTTTCATCTTCATCATTAAAATTTTTCTTTTTTCCTTTTAATAATTCAAAATCTTTTAATATAATTATTCTTTTATCATCCATAAATGGAAGAGTTTCTATAGAGCTTATAATTTGATCTATAGTTATTTCCTTACCATCTATGATATCTAAATTAAAATCTATCATTCCATCATTTAAAGTTAATTTAATTTCTTTTACAGCATTTTCTATTAAATAATATTCTTTACCATAAAAAAGATATGTATTTTTTATATTTTTATTTTTTATATCATTTATAATATCCTTGTAGTTCATGAGATTGCTCCTTTATAGTTTTTGCTTCTTTATAAATCATATATAAAAATACTACTATATAATAAATGATTACATAGTGTAATTTAGGATCTTCTATAAGAATATACGCAAAATCTAAATTACTTATTTTTTCTAATAGTAAATATATACCTTTTAAAATAAATCTATTAATATATACTACTATACTTGATATATATATATTTATTTCAAATAATACTAAACTTGATATAGCTAAATATATAATAATACCTACAAATGGAACTATAATTATATTACCTAAAATAGAAACTATAGGTATACCTTTGAAATTATAGTATATTATTGGTAACGTTAATATATTTGCAGATAAAGTTAATGAAATTATTTTTATATTCAATTTATTATTTATATAACCATAGAAATATATTATAGACAATGTTGCAAGAAAAGACAATTGAAAACTTATATTATATATTATATATGGATTATTTATTATAAATAATATACCTATAAATGATAACGTTGATATTTTATCTATCTTTCTATCTAAGAAAAAACTTAAATAAGCTGATATCATAAACATTATAGATCTTATTATAGAAGGTGAATTCCCAACCATTGTTGAATAAATAAACATCATAATAGTTAAAACTATTATTTTATAAATCTTATTAATGTTTCCTATCATAAATATTATAAGTCCTGAAAGTATACCTGTATGAAGCCCAGAAATTGCTATAATGTGACTTGTACCAGTTCTAGTAAACATTAGTTTTTCACTTTCTGATAAATCATCTTTTTGACCTAATATCATAGAATTTATAAAATCTGAGTTTGTTTTATATAAATAACGTATGTTTTTAATTATATAAGATTTTACTTTGTAAATATACTCATACATTAAATTATTTCCTACAATACTATAGTCTTTTAAATAAATTAAACCCTTATACCCTCTACTTCTTAGATATCTACCATAATCAAAATCTTCATATGACATTTTATTTAAATCTTTAAAATTTCCTTTTAATTTTATTTCACTTCCAACCTTAATTTTTTTATATTTAGTATAATCTCTAATAACAAAATTTCCAACTATATATTCATCATATCTTTCTTTTTCTATTTTAGATTTTACTATTCCTATAATCTCTATATCTTCATTTTCATAACCTATATTAATAGCATTAGTGTTAGTGTATATAAATGATACTATTAATAATATAATAAAAATTATTAAAAATGGTCTTCTCATAATACCTCCAACAACACTTTATTTTAATTATCTTCAAAACTGTAATTTCTTAAACAAAATAAAGGATATCAAAAATTGATATCCTTTAAACATACTCATTTATATAATTTTCTTTTTTATTAAATAATAATTCAAATAAACGTATTGCTTCTTTATTTTTTTCATCTTTATTTATATTATTTAAAATCATAGCTTCTTTTATATCTATATAAGAAAATGCTAATTGCGTAAAAGTATTAATACTTAAATATAAACTATATTCCCCTTTTATTTTTTGAGCTTTAACTTTTCTATCTTTTATCTTTATATTAAAAACTCCATTATTTTCTTTTATAAATTTATCTTCTATAAATACATTTGCACTTATTTCCACATCATTGTTAATTTTTAATCCATTAAGGAATTGTTCTACATTTATAACTCTTCCCATCATAAATGGTTTTACTTTCATATCTATTGTTTTAGGATTTTCTAAAACAAACCTTATTTTATCATTAACAGGAGCTGATATAGTTACCGTCTTACATTGAGTATTATGATTGTAAATAAATTTTAAAATAGATTTTAATGAGTCTAAATCTTTATAAAACAATTCTCTAACAAACATATTATCTCCATTTAAGAAGTATATTATATAACCTTTATAGGAACTATCTTTATAAACATATATATGACCATTTTCACTTTCAACTTCTTTAAATAAATTTATATAATATTCTTTATCTCTGATTGTATTACCGTTTATATCCTCTAAAAATAAATTATTTATATCAATTAAATCTTCTATATTTTCCTTACTTGCCTTATATAACCTACCTAATAAATTAAAATTCTTTAAATCTTCTATATTTATATTATACTCTAATTGATCATAACAATGTTCGTATCCATATTTTCTATACAATCTATAATCAATAGGCATAAGTATTGATACTAATTGATTTTTTTTATAAAGTTCATTAAGAGAGTATTCCATAATTTTTTTCATATACCCTCTCCCTCTCACTTGTGGAAATGTAGATACACCTACAACATATGAAACTTCATATTCTTTATCATTTAACTTTATTTTATACTGGTTTAATTGAAGAGAAGATACAATATCTTTATCTTCACATGCTACTATTGTATTATTATTATTGTATTTATTGTTAAAGTAGTAATTAACAAAACTTTCTTCATCATTAAAACAATAATTCCATATTTCTTTAATATTATCTTTTTCTTCTTCTTTAGCATATCTCATATTCATATTAATTCTCCCTAACAGTGAACTTCTCAACAAATTTAATAGGATGATAAGAAAGTTTAGCTTTTCTTAATCCCGGTATTCCTAAATCTTCTTCTCTATTTACAAATTCTACATTTTCAAATTCGTTTAATATAAATTGTTGGTTTATGTATGGATATAGTCCTCTTATGTTAGGATTAGCTTTTTCTATATGGATTAATGCCATATTAGAATTTATAAGTTCACCCATAGTAAATGCTTCTAATTTTCCATCTACATATATACCTGCTATCTTCAGTCTATCTTTTAAATATTCATAGTTATTAAATATTTTCTTTATTCCTACAGACTCATCATCCATACCTTCATCAAATTCATTATTTTCTTCTTTATTTGTAGCCCATTCGTTTAATAAATTTAAACAATCTGTAAAATCATCTTCATTAAGAAGTCTATATTCATATCTTCCTTCATAATCTTTTAAAAATGCATTTATGTGATTTCTCTTCTTTTGATTTTTTCTACCACCTAAAGTTCTTAAACTTTCACCGTCATACACATAATCAAATAAATCTCTTTCTTCTATATATTCAAATTTATCTGGATAATTTTGTTGTAAAATATCCACTACCTCTTTTGTTATACCTCTAAAACATATTTTTTTGTTACTTTCTTTAAAATATTCTACGATAAAATCTATAGCTTGAGGCAATTTTTCTTTTTTAGCTAAAGGTAATATAGAAAAGCTATTTCCTTCGTATTCCGCCATTATAACCGCAAAATCATCACATATAATATATCCTGTTTTATATACATGTTGCCACATATATAATGTAGTAAAACAATATTCACAGGCTTCATAATCAACTAGATCAAAATATGGTTGTAGCTCTTTTATTGAATCTATGGTTATTTCTTTGAATCTCATATTTATTCTTTAATCCTTTCTTACATTTACTTATTAATAATCTAATATATAAAAATGAAAATATAATCTTAAAAATTTCTATATTTTATTATCTTTTGAATTATCTTATACTTTATTGCTTACAATATAAGATAGTTTATATTACTAATTTATGTTACCCATATTATTTACTTATAAACATATAATGAATGGAGGTAATTTATTGAAAAAGTTATTTTTAACTTATATTCTAATAATTATTATAATATCACTTTTAATTCCATCTGGCAAAAATAACTATTTATCTATACATACTATAGATGTGGGTCAAGGAGATAGTATATTAATACAAACACCTAACTTTAAAAATATACTAATTGATGGTGGTGATGATAATAGTCATCATATAATATCTAACTATTTAAAAAATAAAAATGTAAAAAATATAGATTATGTAATAGCTACACACTTTGATTCTGATCATATTGGTGGACTAGATAATATAATAGATAAATTTAATGTATCAAATATATATGCTCCTAATTATGAGTGTGATACTTTATCCTATCAAAATTTAATCACTTCTTGTTTAAATAAAAATTTAAATTTACAATATATAAGTAATGGGGATTTTATTAATATAGAAGATGATATAGATTTAACAGTACTTGCTCCTTCTTATATTCAAGAAGAAAATAATCTTAATTCTATAGTTTTTAAAATAGATTATAAAAATAAATCCTTTTTATTTACAGGAGATGCTGAAGCTAGTAATGAACTAAATATTATAAATTCCTATGATCTTAAAGATATAGATTT
>DHKFR23503__coassemble_1001_pt1 | contig 11723 bp, 10 predicted proteins | sample DHKFR23503__metabat2_high_PE_003 | metagenome-assembled genome bin DHKFR23503
CGTAAAAAAGTTATGGGATAACCCATAACTTTATATACTATATATATCTGAAAACTCTATATTACATTTCTCAATATGATAGTCTTTATTATCACATGTTAATATAACATTTTCTTCTTCTAAAATTTTAATAGGTATATTAAATACAAATTCAGTCCCCTTACCTACTTCACTAAATACTTCTATTTTACCACCATGCATTTGTACAATTGATTTTACAATAGATAATCCTATTCCACTTCCTTCACATCTTCTAGAAAGTATGCTATTGGCTTGTCCAAATCTATCAAATATTAATTCTAACTTATCTTTTGGTATTCCTACTCCACTATCTTTTACAGATATAATTACATCGTTATTTACTTTATTTAAAGATACCTGTATATTTCCACCATCATCAGTATACTTAATTGCATTTGATAATAAATTTAACATTACCCTTTCTATTTTATCTACATCACAAGCTAGGATTATTTCTTTAAAATCTGTATTAAATAATAGATTTATTTTTTTATGCTTAATATATTCTGCTATTGATAATGTTATATCTTCTATTACTTTTACAATATTGTAATTAGAAGATTGTAAATTATAATATCCTATATCAATTCTACTTATATCTATTAAATTATTTACTAATCTTAGTAATCTATAAGAATTTTGCCTCATAATATTTACATGTCGTAATAAATTTTCTTTAGTTATATTATCTGAATCTATATTTTTATCTATTAACTGAACAATTCCAAGTATTATATTTAATGGTGTTTTAAATTCATGAGATATATTTCCAAAAAATTCATTTCTTATACTTTCTAGTTGAATAGCTTCTTCTAGTTTTTGCTTTTCTTCTTCTATTTCTTTTCTTTTTGTAATATCTATACCTGTAGATATAAATGCATTTTTCTCTTTTATATACTTTATACTTAGTTCTATCCATTTATAGTTATTGTCTTTACATAAACATCTGATAATTATATGATTTATTTCTTCTGTAATATAATTTGAATTATATAACTTTTCTAATATAGAAATATCATCAGGATGTATAAAATCACTATAATGCATAGCTTTTAATTCTTCTTCATTCCAACCAAGTATATTTTCCCACGAAGAATTAGCTTTAATTATATAACCATCTATATTGGTTATTGATTTTAAATCAACTGACACATCTAAGTAAATTTTTAATTCTTTTTCATATTCTTTACGTTTTTGATTTTCTAATTTTAATTCTTGAGATAGTCTATAATTTTTTACAAGCATTGCAAGTTTATCTGCAATTTCTTCAAATAAACTATCTTGGTTATATTTAGGTGCGTCTTCTTTACTATAAGTCATAGATAATATACCTATAAGTTCATTGTTTACTATCATAGGATATGTACAAAGATATTCTATATTATCTTCTTCTTCTATTTTTAAATCTATTTCTTCTATATCTGTCTTTGTTACCATTTTACATATATTTTTAAAGCCTCTATAACTTTTCCCATCTAAAATTGCTTTTTCTTCATTTTTACTAATTCTTATTTTATCAACTCTAGATAGTACTTTAGCTGCATTTTTTAATTTTATATATGGTCTTAATTCTAGAGCCTCTTTATCATAAATATATATAGTTAAACCTTTAGCATTTGAATGCTCTATTATACTATTTGATATATTATTTAATAAGTTATATGTACCATCTTGACTTTTGTCAGTATTAGCAGAAATAGCTTTATTATAATTTTGAAATATTTCATTTCTAGCTATATTTTGTAAGCTTGTATCTTTACATGTTCCTATTATATATTTTAAGTTATTATTTTCATCATATATAGGTAGTTTATAAGTTTCATAAATCATTTCTTTTCCAAATAGATTTATTTTATCTTGACATAATTTACCTACTTTACTTTTTATTACTGTTTTATCTGTTGCTTTGAAATTTTCTGCAATACTTGCTGGAAAAATTTCTTCATCATATCTACCTATGATTTCTTCTTGTGATTTACCTAAAAATTTACATAAAGGTTTACTATAATATAAATACTTTCCAGATGCATCTTTAATAAATGTCCCTGTATATATATTATCTAATAATAATTCTATGTGCTCTGGTATAAAATTCAAATTTTCTATCTCTTTTGCTAAAATAAATAAACTTCTTTCACCTTTAAAATCATCTATAAATATATTACTTTCTAACTTTATTTTTTGACCATTTTGTGTTGTAAATTCTAACTCTTTGTCTATTCCATTTTTATGTAATGATACCTTATCTGTTTCTAAATAGTCATTATTTATAATTTCATTTATATTTAATTTATACAATTCATATTTTTCATATCCAAATTTATTTAAAAATTTACTATTAGCAAAAATTATTCTCCCATTAAAATCTAATATTAAAACATATTCTTCTATTTTTTCTAATAAAAATTCCATTTTTCCCCCTAAATTCATATATAATCAAAATTATAACATATTTTTCTATATTTTTCATCTTAAGATTAGAATAATATAGTAATTGAACTTATAAAAGGTTCGTACATTTCAGTTACAGCTAAAATATTTAAATACTTTATAATTAAAATCTATCAGTTTATAAAAAAATATTTAATACATTCATTATTAAGTTAAATTACTATAAAATGAATTATATAGAATATATATATGAAAATAAAAACTGCCTCAAATAAATATCTGAGGCAGTTATAATATTTTATTTTAAAATAGTTTATGATAATATTGTAATCTATTAAATATCTAAACTACTAAACTACATTCATCTCCTACTTTAACAGTTCCACCATTTAAAACTTTTGTAAATATCCCATTTTTAGGCATTATACATTCTCCTACTTGATAATATATCTGGCATTTATCGTGACATTTTTTACCTATTTGAGTAACTTCTAATAATACATCCCCTATTTTTATCTTTTGACCTATTGAAAGTTTATGTAATTTTATTCCTTCGATTACTAAGTTTTCTCCAAAAGCACCAAAATCTACATTAGCTCCCTTTTTTCTAAACTCATCTATTTTATTAAACTCTAATAAACTAACTTGTCTATGCCATTTACCTGCATGTGCATCATTTTCTATCCCAAAATCTTCTATAAATTTAGCTTCATTTATTTCATTTTTTAACGTTCCTTTTTTTTCACTTATGCAAATAGCTAGTACTTTCCCCATATGTCTATCCTCCAATTTGGTTCATATATTTATTTTCTTTATCGTCACAATCTTTCATAAAAAGGTGATTTTGAGGTTTATCATAAATATTTAAATAAATTAATTCTTTTAAATCTTTATTACTTATGTTACTTCGTATATGTTTTTTTAAATCTATTCCATAATTATAGTGTAAGCATTTTTTTAAAAATCCAGTAGAGGTTAATCTTATTCTATTGCAATCTTCACAAAAACAATTTGATATTGGACTTATAAATCCTATTTTCCCTTTATAGTTATCTACTCTTATATAATTTGCAGGCCCACTTCTTTTGCTTTTATTTTCTACTTGGATATTTTTAAAATTATTTTTTATTATATTTAGAATTTCTTCATTACTTATGCCTTTATATTTTTTTGCTGCTCCTATTGGCATAAGTTCAATAAATCTAATATCTATATTTTTATCTTTTGTTAATTTAACAAAGTCTATTATTTCATCTTTATTTATATCATCAACAATAACTGTATTTATCTTTACTTTAAGTCCTAATTCTAATGCTTTATCTATAGAAAGTAATACTTCTTTTAATTTATCGAATTTAGTAAGCTTTTTAAATCTATCTTTATTTAAGGAATCTAAACTTATATTTACTCCTGTTAATCCATTTTCTTTAAGAATTTCTATTTTATCATTTAATAATACACCGTTTGTTGTTATATATATTTCTTCTATTTCTTTTATATTGTTTAATCTATATATTAGATTTTCTATATTTTTTCGAACTAAAGGTTCTCCACCTGTAATACGAATTTTTTTGATACCTAAACTTGCACATTCAGTTGCAATTTTTACAATTTCATCATCGCTTAAAATATCATTTTTATATGTATTTAATATATTGTCATCTATACAGTATATACACTTTAAATTACAATTTTCTGTAACAGAAATCCTAAGATAGTCTACTTTTCTCCCAAACTTGTCTATCATAATTTTAGTGGTTACTCATAAAAATTAAACTCCCCACTTTTACCTCCTATTTTATTTAATAAAAATGTATTTTCAATGACCATTTTTTTATCTATTGCCTTACACATATCATAAATTGTTAATGCACATACAGTTGCTGCTGTTAATGCTTCCATTTCTACACCTGTTTTGCCTACAATTTTTACTGTAGCTAATATTTTTATATTACTTTTTACTTCATCTATTTCATAATCTATATTACAACTTGTAATCATTAGTGGATGGCACATTGGTATTAAATCTGATGTTTTTTTCGCTGCCATTATCCCCGCTACTCTAGCTACACCTAATACATCACCTTTTCCTATTTGACCACTTTGTATACGCTCTAGTGTTTCTTTACTTAAAGAAATAATAGAACAAGCTGTTGCTACTCTTTTCGTTTCATTTTTTTGTGATACATCTACCATTATTGCATTACCATTACTATCAAAATGATTTAATTTATCCATAGTTTAATTCCTCCTATTTACCAAATGAACAATGAGGGAATGAACATATTTCACAGTTTAAACACATTCCTCCATTACCAAGTCTTGCTATATCTTCAAAACTTAATTTTTCATCAGCTAAAATTCTTGGTAGTACTAAATCAAATATAGTTCTTTTAGAATACATAGCACAACTTGGAACCCCAAGTATAGGTATGTTTTTATAGTATGCTAATAAAAACATTGCCCCTGGTAAAACTGGTGCACCATAAGTTACTATTTCACCATTACAATCTTTTATAGCTGATGGTGTAACATCATCAGGATCTACTGACATTCCACCAGTACAAATTATCATATCAGCACCATCTTCTATGGCTTTTAATATATTTTCTGTTATCATTTCTTTATTATCTGGAAGAATTACTTGTTTAATAATTTCACTTTTATAATACTCTAGCTTTTCTTTCATAACAGGTAAGAATGCATCTTTTATTCTTCCTTTGTAAACTTCATTACCTGTAGTTATAAGTACAGCTTTTTTAGGTTTTATTTCCTCTACACTTATTATTTTTTCATTTATGATTTTTTCAGCTTCTAAGATTTTTTTCTCATCTATTATTAAAGGAATAACTCTTGTTGCTCCTATTTTTTCCCCTACTTTAACAGGAGTATTATCATGCATAGTAGATACTATTATTTCTCCTAATAAATTAAGTTTAAAAAGTAAGTCTTTATTTATTTTTAGTACTCCTTGTTTATTTGCAAAGAAGTCTATTTTTCCTTCTTTTATTTCTTCTGATATATAACACCCTTTACCTAATACTAAGTCTTTTATCCTTATTGCTGCATCATTTTCATGAAGTTGTCCTTTTTTAGGCTCCCAAACATATATATGTTCTTTTCCTATATCTAAAAGCTTGGGTATGTCTTCTTTCTTTATTACATGACCTTTTTTAAATAGCCTTCCTTTAAATTCACCAGGAACTATTTTGGTAACATCATGAGATAAAATGCAACCTATAGCATCTTCAATTCTTACTTTTTTCATATTCTACTCTCCTAAATTCTGTCTTTGTTCAAATTATGATAAATAATTATAAGAAATATTGATATACTAAGTATAACAAATAATATAATTATAGTGTTTTCTGTTTGATTTGCTTCTATTGCATTATACATTGCCATGGGTAATGTTTGTGTTTTTCCAGGTATATTTCCTGCGACTAAAATAGTTGCACCAAATTCTCCAAGTGATCTTGCAAAAGATAATAATATACCACTATAAATTCCTTTTTTACATAAAGGTAGTACTATCTTAGTAAATATTTCAAAATCACTTGCTCCATCTAATTTTCCAGCATTTATTATATCTTTATCTATAGTGAAAGTAGCTGTTTTTATACTTTGATACATAAGAGGCAACGTTACTATAACAGAAGATATAATACAAGCTTGTATTGTAAAAATTATTCTTATATTAAAATATTTTTCTAAAATAAAACCTATAAAACTATTTTTTCCTAAGGTTATTAATATAATATATCCTATGGCTGATGGTGGTATAAACATTGGTAAAAGTATTAAAATATCCATAATATTTTTCTGTTTATTTTTTTTATAGCTATTAAAATATATAAAAATTATTGCTATAAAAAAAGTTATTAAAACAGATATAACTGAAACCTTTATAGATGTAATAGCTGAGTCAATTATAATACTATTCATTTATTAAAAATCCATATTTTTTTAATATTTCTTTTGAATTTTTAGAATTTATAAACTCAATTATTTTTTTACCATCTTCACTATCATTTATAGGTGCTAATGTATAATTTATTTTTTCATGTAAATTTTTAGGAATTTCTAATACAACTTTACTATTTTTTAAATCTAAAGAATCACTTTTATAAACTATACCTAAGTCTACTTCTGAGTTTTCAACATAATTTTTAACTGCGGATACATCTTTACCATATATTAGTTTATCTTTTATTTTATTAAATATATTTATTTTCTCTAAGGATTCTTTTGCATATTGTCCTGCTGGAACTGTATCAATTTGACCTATAGCAATATTTACATCATATTTTAATAAATCTTTTAAATTTTTTATATCATATTTACACTTATCACTTTTAATTAATACTAATGAATTACTTATTGGAACTGTTATTTCATCTTCTTTTACTATATTTTTTTGAACTAATTCATTCATAAATTTTTCATTAGCAGAAAAATAAGCACATACATTTGCTCCATTTTCAATTTGATTTTTTAAAGTTCCAGATCCACCAAAATTTACATTAACTTTTACATCATTTTCATTTTCATATTCTTTAATTATTTCATTAATTGGGTTTAAAAGACTTGTAGCCACACTTATAGTTATCTCTTCTTGTGATGACTTATTGCATCCAGTAAGTGTTAAAATACAAAGTATAATACTTAATAGTTTTATTTTCTTGCACATTCCTTTGCCTCCCCAAGAAGTATTTCTATTCCATGTTTTACATCTTCTAATACAAAGTCTAGTGCTTCTTTACATGCCTTAGGGCTTCCTGGTAAATTGATTATTAGTGTATTTTTTCTAATTCCAGATGTTGCTCTTGATAACATAGCTCTTTTTGTAATTTGTAAACTATAAAATCTTATAGCTTCAACAATACCTAATGCTTCTTTTTCTATTACAGATTTTGTTGCTTCTGGAGTTATATCTCTTTTAGAAAACCCTGTTCCACCGCTTGTTAAAAGTAAGTTTACATTTAAGTTATCACACATATTTATCATTTCTTTTTCTAATAACTCTTTTTCATCTGGTAAGACTATCTTTTTTATAACTTTAAATCCATTTTGACTTACTATTTCTTCAATAACTTGTCCGCTTTTATCTTCCCTTTTACCTATATAACCTTTATCACTACTTATTATAATCCCGACTGTAAACATTTTATCCCTCCAGGTTTCATATAATATTTTTACTCAATTTATTTTATATTAAAACATTTTTTACTAATTTATTATAAATTCTACTATATATTGATTATTATATCACATATATTAATGTATAATAAATAATTATTATACGTATTTTAAAATATTTTAACTTATTGTAAGTCTAGAAAAATTCGTTTCACAAAAAAAACTTCTAGCAAATTTTATCGCTAGAAGTTTTTTATTATTTATATTTTTTTTATACTAAATCCATTTTTTCCGTTACTCTTAGTTTTATAAAGCATTTCATCTGCGATTTGATATAACTTTTCAAAATCAATATCTTTTTTAAGGGCTACTGCTCCTATACTAATAGATATTTTTTGTCTCTTACCATTATAAGTTACTTCTTTATTCATTAAAGTACATAAATTTCCTAGTTTTTCATCTATCTTATCAAGATTACTTTCAGTAATATCTTTCATAAATACAATAAATTCATCTCCACCCATACGACAAACTATGTCTTCATCTCTAAAACTTTGTTCTAATAATTTAGAAAATTCTATTAAAACATCATCTCCTATTTTATGACCTAAGTTATCATTTACTTGCTTAAAGTAATCTATATCTATAATTATAAAAACACCATATAAGGATAAATCTTTAGTATCTAAGTAATTGTTAATTTCTGTCTTACATGCTTCACGATTATAAATTCCTGTTAGACAATCTGTTTGTGTTTTTCTAAATAAAACATCTTTACTTTTTTTAATTTTATCAAATCTTAATTTAACAATTATATAAATTATTATATTAATAGCAGTTAAAACAATCAAAATAATTGTTGTGCATAAAATTGTATTTTCAAAGAAAAATTGTTTTAAAGTAAGTTTATGGTTAATATTCATTGTATTTTTATATACAATATCTTCAATTTCATTATATGGTATACTATATATTATTTTATTAAAAATGCTAAATAAATTTTTATCAACTGATTTTGAAAATCCCACTGATGCTGGTGCTGTTATTTCCTCAGAAATAATGCTTAAATTTGGATAATATCCACCAGTTGTATAATGAGTTATAGTATAATGATTTCCATATACCATATCTACTTTTTCTTCATTAAGTGCTTTTATACATTCTTCAATATTATCATAAAAAATAATTTTATCATCAGAATCTAAATTAGCATATCCATATCCTGCTGGCAAACCAACTGTTAATTTCCCCTCTTTTTTTACTTCTCCTTTACGAAATACTTTTACCATATCTAAGTCTAAATAAGATGCAGTTAATTTAATTCCTTTTTCATTTGCAGTTGAGTTTACACTAGGAACTCCAACTATTAAATCTGCTTTTTTATTTTTTAGCATGTTATAGGCTTCTTCATATGTTTTTACTGCAATAAAATTAAATTTAAGACCTGATTTCTTAGATACTAAATTAATCATGTCAATAAATACACCCTTAGCTTTCTTAGTATTACTATCATAATACTGAAGTGGATTATAATCTTGTATATATATAGCTTTTAATTGTTTTGTATTTTTAATGTACTCTTTTTCTTCCTCTGTTAAAGTAAAAGAATGGTCATTATTACTGTTAAAGTATTGTTCATATAAATTTTGATCAAAACTAGGATTTTTTTCTTTAATCTTAAAAATTGCATTATTTAAATCAGAAACTATTTCTGTGTTACCTTTTGTTGTTGCTAAATAATATGGTATTGCTCCAAATTTAGCAATAACTTTTTCTTCATTGTTTAATAATAAGTCTCCATCAATAATAGCATCTACTTCTTTAGATTTTAATTTATCAACTAATGATACTCCTTCTTCATAAGGATAAGGAACTAGTTCAATATTCTCAATATTATTACTTTCATAAAACTTTTTAAAATTTTCTAATTTAACTTTAGATGTTTCATAATAACCAACTCTTATTCCATTTAAGGTTTCATAGTCTGATTGACTAATTTCTTGGTTGTCTTTTAAAGCACACAACGTAGTGTATGTAGCGCCTATATCCTCTTCTGGAAAATCATAAATTTCCATGGTTTGTTCATTTTTCATCATGCCAGCTGCAAGATCTATTTTACCATCTTTTAATGCAATTATTGAATCATTAAGACTCATTTCAATAAATTCATATTCCCAACCGGTATATTTAGCTATTTCACATAAGTATTCATATGCATATCCGCTGTAAACTCCATCATTAATTTCTATAAATCCTTCAACAATTGGATATCCAACTTTTATTACTTTATTTTCTTCAGCTTTTATATATATTGTTTGAGTAAAAAAACTTATAATAATGATTAGACTTATCAAAATATTTTTCACTATTTTATAATTAATTTTCCCTTCAATTATCATAATTTATTATCCCCTAAAATTACTATAATTTATTTTTTAACATTTTATTATAAAAAATTAAAGTTTTTCGATATCTTCTAAATACATTGGTTTATTATAATAATACCCCTGCACATATATTGAATCATTTTCTATTTTCTTAATTATAGTATCTTGATGTTCTTCTTCAACACCTTCTAATACAACAGATTTATTTGTAATTTTTGCTATTTTAGATATAAATAAGACAATTTCATTTTTAATTATGTCTTTTCCAATTCCATCAACAAAGTTTTTATCTATCTTTATAGTATCAATGTGTAATTTTTCAAGTATATCTAAATTTGAATATTCTATTCCAAAATCATCTATTGCGATTTTAAATCCATTTTCTCTTAAAAGCTTTATATTTTTATTTGCCTTATTTGTATTATTTATTTTAAATCTTTCTATTACTTCTAAACAAATATTATTTTTTTCTAAGTTTGATTTGGATAATATTTCAATAGCTTGTTTTACAAAGTTATCATTTTCAATTTCATTTAAAGATATATTAAGTGAGATATAGAAATTTTTATTACTTACGCATTTATAATTTTTAATTTTATTATAATCTTCAATCGCTTTTTTAAGTATCCAAAGAGAAATATCAAATAACATATCATTTTTTTCGATTTCAGGTATAAATTTATAAGGTGGAACAAGTTTATTCTCTTCATCTAACAACCTTAATAGCCCTTCAAAACCAATTATCTCTTTGTTTCTTGGATTATAAATAGGTTGATATTGTAATAAATACTTATCCTTATTCATTTTATATTTAATTTTCTTTTTTGTATTTATTTTTTTTATTTGCGGAATTATTTTAATGAAAGTTATAAGTAAAAATAATATAAATGATATTAGAATTAAAATAAATTTATTAATTAAATCTTTCTTATAATCTTCATCAAAATATCTAAGTTGAAGTTTTTCAATGGAATCATTATTTTGTAACCTATATTCTTCAATAGCTTTGTCAATATTTGCTAAAATTCCTGAACTATTTTTATTACCAGCTATATAAATTGGTTCTCCTGCAAATTTATAAATCATTTTATATTTATTTTTTTTATATGGATTATCTACCATTATATCAATTTTATCTTCTTTCATTAATTGAGATAACTCTTTATAATTTTTTTTATACACTACTTCTGTATTAATATTATTCTGTTTAAAAAATTTTAGTACCCATTCTGCATTAAAATCATCTTCAACTAATCCAAGTTTTAAATTTTTAGATGATTTTAAATCACTCATAATAATATTTTCTTTACTAAAAACTCCAAATTCTTCTTCATCAATACTTTGTTGATTAAATATTATATCTTCATTTAATCTACTATCGATAGGTAATCCAAGCATAATATCTATATCACAATTTTTTAATTTGTCTATACCTTCAGAAATGTTACATTCAACATATTCATATGAAAAATCGTATTTTTTATTAATTAATTTTAAAAGATCATTATAATATCCTGTAACATTACCATTTCTATCTAAATAAATATAAGGCTCGTATTCATATACTCCCACTTTAACTATATTTTCAGATTGTATTTTTGTCGATTTTTCATTCATTGATAATATATTAAAAATTAATAAAATTAGTACAATTAATGCAGCTGATATAATTAATATATTATATCTGAACTTCATCTTAATCCCCCCAAATTCCATAATATGTAATTAGAAAAAATTTATGTTTTTTTAGTGTATACTAATATATATATTAAATCAATAATTTTT
>DHKFR23503__coassemble_1002_pt1 | contig 11700 bp, 11 predicted proteins | sample DHKFR23503__metabat2_high_PE_003 | metagenome-assembled genome bin DHKFR23503
AAGAATCCACCTATAAAAATAGGTGGATTCTTTATGTTAAAGTGGAATAAATTGGTGTAAAATATGTTGACTTTATAAAAAAAAGGTGTTAATCTACTATCAGAATATAAAATTATATTATAAAAAAAACTTTTAAATTTAGTCCAGAGAGGCTAAAAAAGGAGGAAATAATATGTTATTAAAAGGAAGAAATTTAATCAAATCAGAAGACTTTTCTGTTGAAGAAATAGATCAAATATTATCATTATCTCAAAATATAATTGAGAACCCATCAAAATATTCTCGTGTATGTGAAGGTAAATTATTGGCTACTTTATTTTATGAGCCATCAACAAGAACAAGGTTAAGCTTTGAATCAGCTATGTATAGATTAGGTGGAAGTGTTGTAGGTTTTTCTGAACCTAATTCATCATCAGTTTCAAAAGGTGAATCATTAGGAGATACAATTAGAACAGTATCATGTTATGCAGATGCAATAGTAATGAGACATCCAGTAGCAGGCTCAGCTAAAGAAGCAGCAAAATACACAGAAGTACCTTTTATAAATGCAGGAGATGGAGGAAATCAACATCCAACACAAACACTTACCGATTTACTTACTATAAAATCCCTAAAAGGAAGTTTAGAAAATCACACAATAGGATTATGTGGAGATTTAAAAAATGGAAGAACAGTACACTCTTTAGTAAAGGCTATGTCTAGATATAAAGGAATTAAGTTTGTATTTATATCTCCAGACGAATTAAAGATGCCAGAGTATATAAAAGAATCTATACAAGAGCAAGGACACGCATATTATGAAACAAATAACTTAGATGAAGTTATAGGAAGTTTAGATATTTTATATATGACAAGGGTACAAAGAGAAAGATTTGAGAATCAAGAAGAATATGAGAAATTAAAAAATTACTATATATTAAATAAATCGAAAATGCAAAATGCTAGAGAAGATATGCTTGTTATGCATCCATTACCAAGAGTAAATGAAATAGATGTAGATGTAGATAACGATAAAAGAGCAGTATACTTTAAACAGGCTAAGTATGGAATGTTTGTAAGAATGGCATTAATAATGAAGCTTTTAGGAGTTGAAGAAGTTCAAAATTCTTTAGAAGAAGTAGCTATAGATTATATTTAAATTTAGACGAAACGCATGATGACAAGGGGAGAATTAATATGTATAAAGTAATTGAAAATAGATACGTAGGGGAAGATATGTACCTTATGAGAGTTGAAGGTAAATTTGAAGGTAAGATGGGTCAATTTTATATGCTGAGAGCATGGGATAAATTTCCGCTTCTTTCAAGACCGATAAGTATACATGATATAGATGATAATAGTATAAGCTTCCTATATAAAGTTGTAGGGGAAGGAACTCAAATACTTAGCAAAGTAAAAGCAAATGAAACTATAAAGTTAGAAGGTCCATATGGAAACGGATATGAAAAGGTTGAAGGTAAAGTGGCTTTAGTAGGTGGAGGAATCGGAGTAGCTCCATTATACTTAGTTGCTAAGAATATAGAAAATTGTGATGCATATTTAGGGTTCAGAAAAGAAGCAATATTAGAAGAAGAATATAAAGCAGTTTGTAAAGAAGTTCATATAGCTACAGGTGATAAATTTGTAACTGATATTTTAGATGTTGAAAAATATGATTATATATTAACTTGTGGGCCAACACCTATGATGGAAAAATTAGTTAAAATGACAGAGGAAACTAATACTAAGATAATGGTATCTTTAGAAAATCATATGGCATGTGGAGTTGGAGCATGTTTAGTATGTACATGTAAAACACAGTTTGGAAATAAGAAAACATGTAAAGATGGGCCTGTATTCTGGGGAGAGGACGTGATATTTAATGGCTAATTTAGGTGTAAAATTCGGGAACATCGATTTTAAAAATCCTGTTGTTATGGCTTCGGGAACTTTTGGGTTCGGAAAAGAGTATAATGAAATTTATGATATACAAAAATTAGGTGGAATAAGTAGCAAAGGTCTTACTTTAGAAAAAAGAGATGGAAATAAAGGTATGCGAGTATGGGAAACTCCGTCTGGTATGATGAATAGCGTTGGACTTGAAAATCCTGGTGTTCAAGGATTTATAGATAATGAATTACAATTTTTTAAAGATTTAAACTTAGTAAGAATAGCTAATTTAGGTGGATCAACACTAGATGATTATGTAAAAGGAGCTGAACTTTTAAATAATCAACCTATAGATATGATAGAGTTAAATATATCTTGTCCAAATGTAAAAGCTGGTGGAATGGCATTTGGTATAAAGAATGAAGTTGCAAGAGAAGTAGTGAGAGCAGTTAGAAAGGTTACAGATTTACCTCTTGTAGTTAAATTATCGCCTAATGCGGAAGATATAGTTGGAATGGCTAAAGTATGTGAAGAAGAAGGTGCCGATGGGATATCACTTGTAAACACATTTAAAGCAATGGCTATAGATATACATAAGAGAAAGCCAGTATTTGAAAATATATATGCAGGTTTATCTGGTCCGGCTATAAAGCCAATAGCTCTTAGAATGGTTCATGAAGTATGTAAAAATGTAAGTATACCTGTTATGGGAATGGGTGGAATAACTACAGCCGAAGATGCTATAGAGTTTATAATGGCTGGAGCAACGTGTATTCAAGTTGGAACTTCAAACTTTATAAATCCTAAGATAGGTCTAGAAATAATAGATGGAATAAAAGCTTTCATGGAAAAAGAATGTATAGAAAGTTTAGATGAAATTAGAGGAATATTATAATAAATTAAAATAAACATATGAAAACTTGGGAGGACATAGTTATGAGTAAAGTAGATGTAGTAGAAATATTAAAAAAAAGTGATGCATTATTAGATGGGCATTTTTTATTATCTTCAGGGAAGCACAGTAATAGATATGTACAATGTGCAAAGGTATTAAGATTTCCTGAATATGCAGAGCAAGTATTAAGTACGGTAGTTGAACAAATAAAAGATTTAGATATAGATTTAGTAGTAGGACCTGCAATGGGTGGAGTTATAGTTTCTTATGAATTAGGAAGACAATTAAATAAAGAAACTGTATTTACTGAAAGAAAAGATGGTGTGATGGAGCTTAGAAGAGGATTTGAAGTTAAGCCTGGAGCTAAAATAATAATAGCAGAAGATGTTGTAACTACTGGAAAATCAACTATAGAAACTAAAGAGGCTTTAGAAAAATTAGGTGGAGAAGTTATAGGTGTAGCTTGTATAGCAAATAGAACTTCTAAAGATATAGGAATGCCTATATATAGTGCAATAAAGTTAGATATACAAGTTCATGATGCTGATGAGTGCCCTTTATGTAAAGAAGGTAAAATAGAATTAGTTAAACCTGGAAGTAGAGAGTTTAAAGAACTTGGAATGTAATTAAATATAAATATAAATTTATAAAAGGACTTAGTAATAGCTAAGTCCTATTTTTATTAAAAAATAATATATTTATATTATTAATAAAATTACTTACTAATATCTAATAAATAACTTTTAAACTCTTTTAAAAATACCTCAGTAGCTTTTGTAACATTTATATTTTTAGGTAAAATATAAGAAAAACTACGATAATAAGATTTATCTAATTCTATAGTAATTAATTCCTTATTTTTAGCTGCAGGATGAGCCACGAAATTAGAAATTATAGTTATACCAAGACCATTTCTAACAGCCTCTTTAACAGCATAATTACTACCTAAAATCATTAAATTTTTGGGAGTTATTTTGTTTGAATTTAAAAATAGATTTAGATATTCTCTAGTTCCAGATCCTTCTTCACGAGCTACCCAATTTTGATTTTGTAATAGATCGAAATTAAATTTGTTATTAATCCAATAAGAATTATAAGGAACTGCCAAAACCATTTTATCTTCTGATAAATACTCTTGATTCAAATTAGAATAAGATGATATACCTTCTATAAATCCAATATCTAAAGTTAAATCTCTTAAATTTTCAGCAATTATTGTGGTATTTTCAATAAGTAAATCAACTTCTATATCTGGATATTTCTCACGAAAAAGAGTAAGAAACTTAGGTAGAATATATTCTCCGATAGTTAAGCTAGCACCGACCTTTATAATTCCTTTTATAGAGTCTGAAATATTTCTAACTTCCATATATGTAGTATCTAAAATATGTAGAATTTCTTTTGCTCTATTATAAAGTTTGTAACCATTTTCTGTTATAACAATTGATTTATGTTTTATAGATCTATTAACTAGAGTTACTCCATAATAATTCTCTAAATTTTTTATATGTGTGCTAACACTTGGTTGAGATAGGTTTAAATATTCACCAGCTTTTGTAAAGTTTTTGTACTCTACTACAGCGATAAAAGTTTTTAGCTCTTCAAACAATATAATACCTCCTAAAATTGATGTTATGTATATACATATTATACATTTAAGTATTGAAAATATTAATATATATTATAGAAATTTATATATAAAAAGAAATACTAGGAATGTATATAGTTACATCCCTAGTATTTCTTTTATTTTATCACATAATATATCTAAATGTTCTGGATTGTTTATTAAATCGACTTCGTTTATATTAACATATAAAACAGGAGATTGGTCATATTCAGCAATCCATTTTTCATATCTATTGTGAAGATTTTTCCAGTATTCTATATCAACTGTTTTCTCCATATCACGACCTCTAAGATTTATTCTATGGATTATAGAATCTAAAGAACCATCAAGATATATCATTAGGTCAGGTCTTCTTAAATAAGGAACCATATCATTAAATAAATCTCTATAAGTTATATAATCTCTTTTAGTCATTTTTTTATTATCATATAGATTTCTAGCGAATATTTCTACATCTTCGTATATACTTCTATCTTGGATATTATTTAATCCATTACTGTCTATTTCTTTTTGTTGTTTAAATCTTTGAGCTAAGAAGTATAATTGTAAGTGGAATCCCCATTTTTCTTGATCTTTATAAAAGTCTTCTAAATATGGGTTACCATCAACTTTTTCATAATGTGCTTCAAATCCAAGTCTTTCTGCAACTAATTTAGTTAAAGTTGATTTACCAGCACCAACATTACCAGCAACTGTTATAAATAAATCTCTATTTAATGGTTTATTGCATTGATTTACTAATTTGAACATGTTGTGTTTCCTCCTAAAGTTGAAATTGCTTCTTCTACTTTATTTATTATAAATTTTTTATCATCTTCATTATTTAAAAAATCTAAATTAGAATTATCAATTTCTATTATTATAGGTTCTTTACCCATAAAATTATGTTTTATAGACAATGGATTGAAATAATATTTATATTCCGTACTTAATCCATCAATATAGTTTCTATCCATTTGTCTTTCGAAGCTTCTATCTCTCATTGCTATTCTTTTCATAAGAACATCTGTATTAGAATTTAAATATATTATAATATCAGGTTGAGGTAAGTCATTAACAAAGATGTTATAAACTTGTTTGTATCTATGAAATTGCATCTTATCAAGGGTTATACCTGCAAATATAAGATTTTTTATTATATGATAATCACTTACAACTCCTTTAGATTTACTTAATATATTTTTTTCAATATCTTCTAATTGTTTAAATCTATTAAATAGAAAAAATGCTTCTGTTTGTAAAGCATATTCTTTAATATCTGTATAAAATTTTGATAAAAAAGGATTTTCTTCTACTATTTCTCTTAAAAGAGTATAGCCAAAATGTTGATTAAGTATATTAGCTAATGTAGTTTTTCCTACACCAATAGGTCCTTCAACAGATATAAATATACCTCTATTATTCATTTAAAATCACCCTCTAAAAATAATGTCTTATGTATTTTAGCAGAAAAAAATATAAAATACTACTCTAGACTTTTGATTTTGTATTTAAATTAAATTAATTAATTTAAATACAAAATGGGTAAATTAAATATATAATAAAATTATAATCATTTACCTTGAGGAGTATTAATTTATGAAAGTTTATGAAAGAGATAATACAGTTATATTAGAAGATATAAAAGATTTTGATCCAAAACATATATTTGAATGTGGTCAATGTTTTAGATGGATTAAAGAAGATGATGAATCTTATACAGGTGTAGCGAAAGGAAGGGTAATAAATGTTTCAAAACAAGGAAATAAAGTCTTTTTAAATAATACCAATTTAGATGATTTTAATAATATTTGGTTTGAATATTTTGATTTAGGAACCGATTATGGAATAATAAAAGAGACATTAAGAAATATGGATGAATACTTAGAAAAAGCAACTGAATTTGGCGATGGTATAAGAATTCTTAAACAAGATGGATGGGAAATGCTTATATCGTTTATAATATCGTCAAATAATAGAATACCGATGATACAAAAAGCTATAAATAATTTATCTAGAGAATTTGGGTCATATATTGGTGAATATAATGGCAAAAAATATTATGCTTTTCCAACTCCAGAACAATTAAGTAAAGCTAGCCAAGAACAAATAAGGGCATGTCAAACAGGATTTAGGGATAAGTATATAAAAAGTACAACAGATAGTGTTATTTTAAATAATGAAAATATATCTGAATATACTAAGTTGAATACAAATGAATGCTTAAAGGAATTATTAAAATTTAATGGAGTTGGACCTAAAGTTGGTGATTGTATAGCATTATTTGGAATGCAAAAATATGATACTTTCCCTGTAGATGTTTGGGTTAAAAGAGTTATGCAAGAATTTTATGTAGAAGAGGATATGAGTTTACCTAAAATAAGAGCATATGCTATAGATAAATTTAAAGATTTATCTGGATTTGCGCAACAGTACTTATTTTATTATGCAAGAGAGCTTGGTATAGGAAGATAAAAAAGGAGATTTTTTATGAGTGTTGGAGATATTTTGTTTTTAAGTTATTTAATATTATCTTACATCGCTGGTGCATTAATATCTATGAATATAATACTTGAAAATAGAGATCCTGCTAAGACTATGACTTGGCTATTAATATTCATATTATTACCAGGTATAGGAATAATGATATATGCGGTGTTTGGCAGAAATATACGGAAGAGAAAAATGCTTAAAACTCAAAAACTAGCAACTGATATAAAAGATAAAAATTTATTTGAAAACTTAAAAGAAATAGAAGAATTAGTAACATTAGAACAAAAATCCATAAAGAATAATATTATACTTAATGATATAGAGAGTGAAGATTCTGCTAAGAAAAGTGTTATACGCTTATTGTTAAATACAGGAATATTTCCGTTTACAACTAATAATAATATAGAAGTGTATATTGATGGAAATCAAAAGTTTGAAAAGCTTATTAAAGATATAAAAAATGCTAAAGAATATATACATTTAGAATATTTTATAATAAAAGAAAGTAAAATAGGCACAAAAATAAAAAATGCATTAATTGAAAAAGCAAAGCAAGGTGTAGAAGTTAGAATTTTATATGATGATGTAGGTTGTTGGAGATTTTGGTTTCATAGAAACTTTTTTAAAGAAATGAGACGACATAATATACAAATTGAGCCTTTTATACCAAATAAATTTCCTATATTAGGAGGTAAGTTGAATTATAGGAATCATAGAAAGATTGCAGTAATAGATGGTTCTATTGGATACACTGGTGGAATAAATATAGGTGATGAGTATTTAGGTATGAATAAAAAGTTTGGTTATTGGAGAGATACTCATATAAGGGTAGAAGGTACTGCAGTATATATGCTTCAAATGGTATTCTTAACTGATTGGTATTACACTACAAAAGAAATACTTTTAACTAAAAGATTTTTTCCTAAAATAGGATATTGTGGTGATAGTATGGTTCAAGTTGTAGCAAGTGGTCCAGATAGTGATTGGGAAGCTATACATTATGCTTATTTTTCTGCTATATGTCAAGCTAAAAAAAGTATATATATAGAAACACCATACTTTATACCAGATGAAAGTTTATTAAAAGCTTTAAATACTGCAGCATTAAGTGGGATAGATGTTAGAATTATATTCCCTAAAATAGCAGACCATAAAATTGTAAATACAGCATCGTATTCATATTTTAATGATATATTAAAATCTGGAGGAAAAGTTTATTTATACACTAAAGGATTTATACACTCTAAGGTTATAATTATAGATGATAAGATTGCTTCAACAGGATCGGCTAATATGGATTTAAGAAGCTTTATGCTTAATTTTGAAATAAATGCATTTATATATGATAAACAAGTAATTGATGTTATGACAAAAGATTTTTTAGAAGATATGAATAATAGTGAAGAATTAAATATTAAAGATTTTAATAATAGAAGTATGACTCAAAAGCTTAAGGAATCAATAGCTAGACTATTTTCACCTATATTATAAAAAATTTTTAAAAACTATTGAAAATTAGATATAATTAATATACTATAATAATTGTTAGCACTCTTTATTAAAGAGTGATAATATGATTATAGTATATTTTTTATTTTTACATACAAATATTTACTAGGAGGTAAAAATATGAAGATAAGACCATTAGCTGATAGAGTAGTTATAAAGAAGTTAGAGGCTGAAGAAAAGACTGCAAGTGGTATAGTTTTACCAGGAACAGCTAAAGAACAGCCACAAATGGCAGAAGTTATAGAAGTAGGACCAGGTGGAATAGTAGACGGAAAAGAGATAACTATGGAATTAAAAGTAGGAGATAAAGTTATATTCCAAAAGTATGCAGGTACTGAGGTTAAGATAGACGGAAATGAATATACAATATTAAGACAAAGCGATATATTAGCAGTAGTTGAATAATTTATAGGAGGGGTTAATTATGGCTAAAGAAATTAAATTTGCTCAAGATACTAGAAAAGCATTAGAAACAGGTGTGAATAAATTAGCAGATACAGTAAAAGTTACTTTAGGACCAAAAGGAAGAAATGTTATATTAGATAAAAAATTTGGAGCACCTCTTATAACTAATGATGGTGTAACAATAGCTAAAGAAATAGAGTTAGAAGATAGATTCGAGAATATGGGAGCTCAATTAGTTAAAGAAGTTGCAACTAAAACTAATGATGTTGCAGGTGATGGTACTACAACAGCTACAGTTTTAGCTCAAGCTATAATAAGAGAAGGTTTAAAAAATGTAACAGCAGGAGCTAATCCAGTTTTAATAAGAAAAGGTATACAAAAAGCTGTTGAAGTTGCAGTAGAAGAATTAAAATCTCAATCTAGAAATATAGAAACTAAGGAATCTATATCTCAAGTTGCTTCTATATCTGCAGGAGATGAAGAAGTAGGAGCATTAATAGCAGAAGCTATGGAGATAGTAGGAAAAGATGGCGTTATAACTGTTGAAGAGTCTAAGACTATGCATACTGAGTTAGATGCTGTTGAAGGAATGCAATTTGATAGAGGATTTGTTTCAGCATATATGGTTACAGATGTAGATAAAATGGAAGCAATATTAAATGATCCATATATATTAATAACAGATAGAAAAATATCTAATATACAAGATATATTACCTATACTTGAGCAAATAGTTCAACAAGGTAAAAAATTATTAATAGTAGCTGAAGATGTAGATGGAGAAGCATTATCTACATTAGTAGTTAATAAATTAAGAGGAACGTTTGAAGTTGTTGCAGTTAAAGCTCCAGGATTTGGTGATAGAAGAAAAGCAATGCTTGAAGATATAGCAACACTTACTGGAGGAGTTGTAATATCTGAAGAATTAGGATATGACTTAAAAGAAGCAGATGTAACTATGTTAGGTAGAGCAGGTTCTGTAAAAGTAACTAAAGAAGCTACTACAATAGTAGATGGATTTGGAGATAAAGTTGCTATAGAAAATAGAGTTAATCAAATAAAACATCAAGTTGAAGAAACTACTTCAGAATTTGATAAAGAGAAATTAATGGAAAGATTAGCTAAACTTGCTGGTGGAGTAGCTGTTATAAAAGTTGGAGCTGCTACAGAAGTTGAAATGAAAGAAAGAAAATTAAGAATAGAAGATGCACTTAATGCAACAAGAGCAGCTGTTGAAGAAGGTATAGTTGCTGGTGGTGGTACTGCATTAGTTAGTGTAATACCAGCTTTAGATAAGTTAGTATTAGAATTAGAAGGTGAAGTACAAATAGGTGCAAAGATAATAAGAAAATCATTAGAAGAACCATTAAGACAAATAGCTATAAATGCAGGTCTTGAAGGTGCCGTTATAACAGAAAGAGTAATTAATTCAGATCCTGAAATAGGTTTTGATGCATTAAACGAAAAATATGTTAATATGATAGAAGCTGGTATAGTTGACCCAACTAAGGTTACAAGAAGTGCTTTACAAAATGCAGCATCTATAGCTGGAGTATTCTTAACTACTGAAGCTGCAGTTGCAGATTTACCAGAATCTGATTCTGCTATGCCGGGAATGGGCGGAGCAATGCCAGGTATGATGTAAAAAAAGAGTAGCATTAATAGTATAATCCCCTTATGGTAGACACATAAGATAAAGCATCGTATAATGATGCTAAATGTGACTACAATAAGGGTTTTTCTATGTCTAAAAAACATAATAAATTTATTGATTTAATTATGTTACAAACTAGTATATTTTGAATAAGATATAGTAAATACAATAGAGTAACATTAAATAGAACATTTACTAAAATAAAAACTAAATATGGTAAAATAACAGTAAAATTAGGTTATTATAATGGTAGATTAATTAAAGTTACTCTTGTATATGAATACTGCAAAAAAAATCAATAAATAAAAATACTCCTTTAAAGAATTTGATGGATAAGATAAACTGTATAATAAATAAAAAATTTGATATAAATTTATTGACATAAGGAATAATTTTTGATAAATTAATATTCAACTTAAGAAATACTTAATTAAATAAAGAATACGTCACTCGTATATACTCAGAAATAAGGTCTGAGAGTTTCTACCGAGATACCGTAAATATCTTGACTATGAGTGAAATTATTATAAATAAGCATGAATTAAGTAAGTATGTAGGCTGATTAATATCCCTATATACTGGCTACAAAAAATGCTTAAAAAACCTGTATAGTAATTTCACTTTCAAAAAATGGAATTACTATACAGGTTTTTTTTATAACTACTTTTAAAACGAACGAAAATGATGTAAAATTATATTAATATTCGCATTGCGTAATAAGAAGGGGGAAAATTATAAATGGCTAAAATACTAAAAGAAGGATTAACATTTGATGATGTTTTATTAATACCACAAAAATCAGAGGTATTACCTAAGGATGTAGATACAACAACTTATTTAACAAAAACGATAAAGTTAAATATTCCCCTAATGAGTGCTGGAATGGATACTGTTACTGAATCAAAAATGGCAATATCTATGGCAAGACAAGGTGGAATAGGTATAATACATAAAAACATGTCTATAGAAGAGCAAGCATTAGAAGTTGATAAAGTTAAGAGGAGTGAAAGTGGAGTTATAGTAGATCCTTTTTATTTATCAAAAGATAATACATTACAAGATGCAGATGATATAATGGCTAGATATAAAATATCAGGAGTTCCTATAGTAGATGAAGGTCATAAATTAATAGGGATAATAACTAATAGGGATATAAAATTTGAAGATGACATGACAAAGAAAATAGAATTTGTTATGACAAAAGATAATTTAGTTACAGCTAAAGAAGGAGTAACTTTAGAAGAAGCTCAACAAATATTAAAAACT
>DHKFR23503__coassemble_1014_pt1 | contig 11565 bp, 9 predicted proteins | sample DHKFR23503__metabat2_high_PE_003 | metagenome-assembled genome bin DHKFR23503
CTATTTTACCTATTTCTAAATCTCCTGCATTTACCATATTACCACCAAACCATAACACAGAAACAACTGTTAAGTTCATTATTAATGTAGCCATAGGCCATAATATTAAGTTCATATTTTGAGATTTAATACTAGTATTAGTTAATTCTTCGTTTGCATCTATAAATCTATCCTTTTGAGTACTTTCTATTGCAAATGCTTTTATTACCTTTACACCTAGTATACTTTCTCTCATTACAGTATTTACATTATCTATATTCTGTTGGACTTTAGTAAATAATGGAAATGATTTTTTTAATATAAATAATACCGAAAATGTAATTATTGGTATCGCTATTAAAAATATAGTAGATAATTTAGGACTAAGTATATAAGCCATAATTACTCCACCGATTGCAGTAAGAGGTGCTCTTACCATCATTCTAAGTGCCATATTCATCATCATTTGTAATTGTGTTACATCATTTGTAAGTCTTGTTATTAATGAAGACGTTTTAAGTTTATCTAATTCTAAAAATGATAAAGTCTGTATTTTATTAAATAAACCTTGTCTTACACCTTCACCTAAATTCATAGCTGCAACCGCAGCTAAATATGAACATGCACTACCTGCTATTAAACCAACTACAGCTGCAATAATCATTTGTATTCCTATATAAAGTACATAGTTTAAGTCCCCATTTGCCACACCTATATCAATTATTTTAGATAGTAAAGTTGGCTGTAATAAGTCCATTGCAACCTCTAAACACATTGTTAATGGTGCAAGTATTGCACATACAATTGCTGATCCTTTTAAATATTTAAGCAATTTTATCAAAGTTAATCTCCTCCTTGAATTTAATTAAAATGTATTCTTTTTTCTTTTTGATAAATTTTCATATAATCTATTTAAAATTTTTATAGCTTCAACTCTTTCTTCTTCTGAAAATCCATCAAAGCAAATTTCATCTAATTCTAAAAATACTTTTTCAACTTTTTTTTGAGCTTCTATTCCTTTTTCAGTTAAAAATACATTTAATATTCTTTTATCCTTTGGATTTCTTTCTCTATATATAAGTTCTTCTTTTTCCATAGATGATAGTATACTCGTAGCTGTAGCTGGCTCTATTTTACAACAAGAGGCAATTTCCCTTTGGCTACAACCAGGATTGCTAATAATAAAGTCTAATAATCTTGGCTTACCTTCTGTTAAATCTACTTTTTGAAATTCTTTTTTTGCCATTTTTTTATGAATTTTATTTAATCTTATTAAACTACTATGTAATGTATTTATTCTTATATTTTTCTTTAACATCGCATATTCTCCATTATAAATTTAATTAGGTATCTAATGATTAGACATCTAATTAAATTCATAATATCAAATATCTATTTTTTTGTAAATGAAAATTATTATCTTTTTTTCTTTATTATTATAAAATGTTTTATATCCTAAAGTATTCTATTTATTTAAAATATATAGTAGTTTAACTTTAAAAAGTTGGTATATGTATTATTACTATATGATTATATAAGTAAAAGTATAATAAATTAGATACTATCATTTATAAGTTAATTTACTATATTTATAAATATTAATGCCTTCCTTATTTTAATATTTTAATTAAACTTTAATCTATAAGTGTATTATAAAAGGGTTAGTTAATACTAACCCTTTTATAATACACTTATAAGCACTGCTCCTTTTGATGAATATGTACCCATAACTGGCCCTATATCTGATATCATAATATTTTCAAAGCTATGATTTTTAAGCATCATTTCTTTTACTTTAAGTGCTTTATCTAAGCAATTTGCATGTGCTATAGATAATGACTTAACTTCCCTTTCTTTAATTGAATCACATACATTTTCAACTATTTTTTTAATTGAATTATTATCTCCCCTAGCCTTATCGCAAGGCTTAACTTCCCCGTTTCCTATTTTTACTATAACTTTAAAGTTTAAAGCATTTATAATTTTACCTGCTAGAGGATTTATTCTCCCACCTTTTATAGCATTTTCTAAAGTTTCTAATGCACCATAAAATACTACGTCTTTCTTTAAAGATTCTATAATATTTACTATTTCATCTAAGTTTTTTCCTTCTTTTGCTAACTGAGCAGCTTTAATTAATAAAAGTCCTTGACCTATAGAACCTGTTTCTGAATCTATAACTACAACCTTTTTATCTGGATATTCTTCTTCAAACATATTTTTAGCAAGCACTGCTGTCGAATATGTTCCTGATAAATTTGAAGCTAGAGTTATAACTAATATTTCATCTTCTTCACCTTCATAGCTTTTCATAAATTTTTCTGGAGAAGGACAAGATGTTTTAGGAAGAGTCGATGAATTACTCATCATTTTATAAAATTCATCTATTTTTATATCACCATCTGTATATATATTATCTCCAAAACTTACATTAAGAGGTACTATTTGTATATTATATTTTTCAGCTATATCTTTATTTAAATCACAAGAGCTATCTGTTACTATCCTAATCTTTTTCATATATATCACTCCATTTAATATAATCATATATTCTCCAGTCGGTCAGTTGACCGTTAGTTATTTTTATTGTATATTTAATTTATATTAAAGTCAATAATTAACTTAAGTATATTAATACCTATATAATCTATGTTACTTTTTATTTAAATATGAAAACTCTATTATTTTAAACTATATACTAGTTATCCATTTTAGTTAATATATTGCTAAAAATAATAATTATATTACATAAACCACAATATTATATAATTAATTGACAATAATATTTGCTATATTTATAATTTACTTAGTAAAATACGAAGTTCTAGGATGGTATTTGTATGAACCAAAATAATATGAAAGAAACAATTTTATTAACAGCTACGGATTTAATAATAAAACAAGGGATAAAGAATACTTCTTTAGCTGATATAGCTAAAGCCTCAAATATAAGCAAGGGTACATTATATTATCACTACTGCTCAAAAAATGATTTAATATGTTCTATTGCAGATATGCATTTAGAAGCTATAACAAAAGCAGTATTAGATTGTGTTCATGGTCTAGAGTCAGATGATGCATCTGTTAATATGGTAAATCTAATAATGGAAAAAATATCATCTATAGAAGGTAGAGGAAGAATACATATGTATCTTTTATGTGAAGCTATAACGGAAAATGATACTCTAAGGGAATCAATTAAAGTTAAGTATTTTGAATGGAGAAATACTTTAAAACAAGAAATTTCTAAGACTGTTAAAGATGATAAAGATGCTGAAGCACTTTCATTTTTATTAGTATCTGTAGTAGATGGTCTTGTTGTTCAAGGTCTTTTAAAATCTGAAACTATTCCTTATGAAAATATTGCAAGTTTCTTATTAAAAAGTTGGCTATAATAATTTAATTAACTTTAGTGGTATACATATCACTAAATACTTACTAAAAAAGATGGTTATTAATAACCATCTTTTTTACTTTATCTAATTATATATCCACTACTTCTAAGTTATCTATATTAAAATAATATTCTATACTTTTATCAATTTGATTTATTTTACTCTTTATCTATAGTTTTTATAACCCTACATGGATTTCCAACTGCAATAGTATTATCAGGTATATCCTTAGTTACAACACTACCTGAACCTATAATAACATTTTTACCTATTTTAACACCAGGATTTATTGTAGTTCCTCCACCTATCCAAGAACCATCTCCTATTTCTATATCTTTAGCAAATTCAAGACCTGACTTTCTTTGCGATGGTAGTATAGGGTGAGCTGCTGTAAATATATTTACATTAGGACCTATTAATACATCATCACCTATAACTACCTTAGCACAATCAAGTACTGTTAAATTATAGTTTGCATAAGAATTTTCACCCCAGTGTATGTTATATCCATAATCGCATCTAAAAGGTGGCTCTATATAAAATTTTTCTCCAACTGATCCAAATAAACCTCTTAATAAGTTATCTCTTTTTTCTATTTCATTTGGCTTAAGCATATTATACTCATATAAAACTTCCTTAGCATACTGTCTTTCATTAGTTAATTCTTCACCAAAAGCTAAATATAATTCACCCATTATCATTTTTTCTTTTTCTGTCATGATATTTATTCCCCTTATTATATCTATTTTAATTTATATATTATAGCTTCATAAGGTCTTAAGTTTATTTTCTCTATATTTTCGCTTGAATCCTTATAGTTACTTAATAAAATTTCACAACTTTCATACTTTATAGACTTATCTAATACGAATTCTTCATTTTTGTCATAGAAGTTAGCTACTACTAATATTTTTTCATCATTTAATTCTCTTATATATGAAAATATTGAGTTATGATCTTTATAGAATAATTTAAAATCACCATATACAACTACATCTTCATTCTTTCTTATTTTTATAAGTTTCTTATAATGATTAAATATTGAGTTTTCATCTTCTAAATTATTCTTAACATTTATATCTACATAATTTGGATTAACTTTTAACCATGGTTTTACTTTACTAAATCCACCATTTAAGCTATCGTCCCATTGCATAGGTGTTCTTGCGTTATCTCTTCCTTTAGCATATATAGATTTCATTATATCTTCTTCTTTATAACCTTCACTTATACGCTCTTTGTACATGTTTAAAAGTTCTATATCATTGTATTCATCAATACTATCAAATACTACATTAGTCATTCCTATTTCTTCACCTTGATATATATAAGGAGTTCCCTTTTGCATATGTAGTACTGTTGCTAACATTTTAGCACTTAACTCTCTGTATTCTTTACTGTCATTTCCCCATCTTGAAACTATTCTTGGCAGGTCATGATTATTCCAAAATAAACTATTCCATCCTTCATTATCTAATTCAGTTTGCCACTTATTAAATACTTCTTTTAATTTTATAAAATTAAGAGGAGCTAAATCCCACTTAGTTTTACCTGGTATTTCATCTAAAGATATGTGTTCAAATTGGAATACCATACTAAGTTCATTTCTTATTGGGTTGCTATATAATTTAGCTATTTCTGGAGTAGCCCCCCAAGTTTCTCCTACTGTTAATAAATCTCTTTTTCCAAAAGTATTTAGATTCATTTCATTTATGTATTCATGAAGCTTTGGTCCATTAGCAGTTATTAACTTATCAGGTTCTTTTCCTACTAAGTCTATAACGTCTAATCTAAATCCACCTACTCCTTTGTCTATCCAGAAGTTTATCATATCGTATAGCTCATTTCTAACTTCTTTGTTTTCCCAATTTAAATCTGGTTGTTTTTTAGAAAATAAATGTAAATAGTATTCATTACTATCTTTATCTAATTCCCATGCACTTCCACTAAATGTTGATTTCATTTCATTTGGTTCTTTGCCATTTACTGGCTTTCTAAATACATAATAGTCTCTGTATTTACTATTTGGATTGTTCTTAGCTTCTATAAACCACTTATGTTCATCTGAAGTATGATTTAATACTAAGTCCATTAATATCTTTATTCCTCTATCATTAGCTTCTTTTAATAAATTATCCATATCTTCCATAGTACCAAACTCATCCATTATATCTCTATAGTCACTTATATCATATCCATTGTCATCATTTGGAGATTTATATACTGGCGATAACCATATTACATCTATTCCTAGTTCTTTTAAATAGTCAAGTTTAGATATTATTCCTTTTAAATCCCCTATACCATCATTGTTACTATCACAAAAACTTCTTGGATAAATTTGATAAACTACTGAACTATGCCACCATTTTTTCTCTAACATATTTTCCCCCTAATTTTTATTTAATTGTAATATATCTATAATGCTATTATAATAAAGTAAAAGCATTAAATTCTATAAATATATTGATAATTAATAACACAAAACTGACTTTAAGGGGATTATTATGGTAAATGATAAACTTGAGGAGAAAAGAAAACATGGTAATTTTTTATTACCTCTTGGCATTTATGATGTTGATTTAGGGGATAAAGAATATTCAATATCTGCCCATTGGCATAAAGAAATCGAAATAATACTAGTAAACACAGGTGAATTTAATTTACAAATTAATTCTGATTTTTATACTTGTAAATGTGGTGATATAGTTATTATAAATTGTGAGGAACTTCATTACTTAATTGCTAAAGAAAGTGTATATAGTGAATTTACAAGCTTAGTATTTGATATTTCTCAACTAAATAGCTCTATACTTGATAGCTCATCAGTTAACTTTATAACACCTATTATAAATAAAAAATTTAAACTTCCAACAATAATAAATGAAAATTCTAATATTTATAATAATTTAAAGGAAATATTTCTAAAAATTATCCAAGTTTATAGTCATAAATATTATGGTTTTGAACTAGAAATTAAAGCTTTATTATTTAGTTTTTTTGCTAATATATTTAGAGAAAACTTAGTAATAAAAAAAGATTCTATATTATCAGATGACAGTAAAGTTTTTAAAATAAAAGATGTTATAAAATATATAGAAAATAACTATAGAAATGATATAAATATAACTACATTAGCTAATATTTGTCACTATAATGAATATCATTTTATGAGATTTTTTAAGAAATACACAGGTAAAACATGTATTCAATTTATAAAAAATTATAGACTAGAAAAAGCATATAATTTACTTAAAAATACAGATTTGCCTGTTACTCAAATTTCTTTTGATGTAGGATTTTCAAATGTATCTTATTTTATAAGAAGTTTTAAGGAAAAGTATAAAGTTACACCTAAAGAACTTAGGTTAAGAGCTGATGATTCATTTAATGTTTAAATATTGATATGATTATTATTTATATATCACATAGCTTTTATATTTTAATTCTATTATACGTAAAAATCCCTAGAGTTTTATCTCTAGGGATTATATAAAATAAGATTATTTTAAAACTACTTTCTTGAATTTTTTCTTTCCACGTTTTATAACCATACCGTCACCAGCTAAAGCATCTTTAGTAAATGTAGCTTTTACATCAGATACCTTTTCTCCGTCTACAGTTACTCCACCTTGTTCTATGTTTCTTCTAGCTTCAGATCTAGTTGGTGCAAGTTCTGCTTTAACTAATAAAGATATTAAATCTATAACTCCATCAGTTAAGTCTGCTTCTTCTATTTCAGTTGTAGGCATATCAGCATGAGCTGCTCCTGAGAATAAAGCTCTTGAACTTTCTTGTGCTTTTATAGCTTCTTCTTCACTATGAACAAGTTTAGTTAATTCAAATGCTAATACTTCTTTAGCTTCGTTTATTCTGTTTCCTTCCCACTTTTCTATTTCTTCTATTTCTTCAAGTGATAAGAATGTTAACATACGCATACATTTGAATACATCAGCATCAGCAACATTTCTCCAGTATTGGTAGAATTCAAATGGAGATGTTTTATTTGGATCTAACCATACTGCACCATTTGCAGTTTTACCCATTTTGTTTCCTTCTGAGTTAAGAAGTAAAGTTATAGTCATTGCATATGCATTTTCACCTAATTTACGTCTTATTAAATCAGTACCAGCAAGCATGTTACTCCATTGGTCATTTCCACCTAATTGCATTTGGCATCCGTATTTTTCATATAAATGATAGAAGTCGTAAGCTTGCATTATCATGTAGTTAAACTCTAAGAAGCTAAGTCCTCTTTCCATTCTATTTTTATAACATTCAGCAGTAAGCATTCTATTAACACTAAATTGTGCTCCTACTTCTCTTAATAAGTCAACATAGTTTAAATCTAATAACCAATCTGCATTATTAACTAATAAAGCTTTGTCTTCTGAGAAATCTATAAATTTGCTCATTTGCTTTTTGAAACATTCACAGTTATGATTTATTTGTTCTGGAGTCATCATTTGTCTCATATCTGTTCTTCCTGATGGATCTCCTATCATAGTTGTTCCACCACCAACAAGTGCTATAGGCTTGTTTCCTGCCATTTGTAATCTCTTCATTAAACATAAAGTCATGAAATGACCAACATGTAAACTATCTGCAGTAGCATCAAATCCTATATAAAATTTTGCTTTACCTGCATTTATAAGTTCTTTTAATTCATCTTCATCAGTTACTTGAGCAACTAGTCCTCTAGCAACTAATTCATCGTATACCGTCATAGACATTACTATTCACTCCTTATAATTATTTTTAATATAAAAAAAGCTTTCGTTCCTATATAAAGGACGAAAGCATTGCTTACGTGTTACCACCTTAGTTTATCAATATCTCACAATATTGACCTTAATAAGTACGCCAAAACTTGGTTATACTTTAGCACTGTAACGTGTGCCAATACGTTAATCCCTACTAGTTGTTATCTTTGGGGATTACAGCTCTAAGATGTATTCAAATTAACTTATCTATTTCCTTTCACCAACCGGAAACTCTCTGAAAGACTACATTAATCTTACTTATTCTTTTCACAGCATTTATAAATTTATTTTACAAATAATTTTTATATTTATTTAATTATATTAATACATAATAATTTTGTCAACTCATTTTTATTAATATATAAGCTTTCTTATTTACTAACTCTAAAATTTTCTAAAGTTTATATTATTTTATTATTTCCTAAATCTAAGCTATTAACTAATCTAAATTTAACACCTTATAAACTTAATTCATTAGTTTATCTAATATATAACTTTGTCTTACTCTTATATCTATTCTCTTATCTAGTACAGTATTAAATAATATTATTAATATTATAGCTACTTTAAACGCTAATAATAATATTAATATTGTCCCTAATGACATATATCTTGCATAGGATACTTTTTGATATTTAGATAGTATGTAGTTTTGAATTACATTATATCCATCCCTAACGACAAAATAAGCACATAAATATCCAACACATGTAGATATAGTTATTAAATATGTATTATTTATTTCTATATTAATAAATTTAAATATTTGAAAAATTAATAAATATATTGAACATCCATAAAATACTTTTTTAGAACAACCTATAAATCTAGAATATGTTCTAAAATTTTTGATAATATTATACTTTCTTTTAGAGTTATTCTTTAATATTTTTAGTTTATTACTAAAAATTAGCCCTAAATAATATACACTAAACATCATTCCAAACGGAAACATTGCAATTAATAAATAATACATTATATTTGCAACTTCGTTATTATTTAAAAACTTTATATATCCCTTAAATTCCTGCATAAAGCTATAACCAATTAACTTTGAAGCATATATGTCTACAAATACCATAAGAAGTACAGATAGAATAGATCCATATACTAAATCATCCATTATAGTTGTATCATTTTGTAAAAGCATACCACATATTATTCCTAAAATAACACTTTGACTTGCCCAAATAGCTGTCCCAATATTTCCTAAAACTAAACCTGTTATTACAAGTGAAGTTACACCTGCTAATATGCTATATTTAAAATCACATTTTAAGCATATTACAACAAAAAATATTGGTACTATAAAATCTAAATAAAATGTATAACCAAGTCCAGTGGATACAAAGAATATAGTTCCTACAACAAATAAAGCTGACATAAGAGCAGCTTCTGTCATTTTTTTAATATCATTCAAGTTAAACATCTCCAAATCTTATTAATTAATACTTATAAAAATATACATTCTTCCAAAACAACTTTAATACCTTCATTATCCTTATAATACATTTTAATTATACCATATTATATATATCTTTCTTTATGTATTAATATTACTATTTTAAAATATAATAATATTATAAAAGTATAAAGGAAGATTAATCAATGTTTATAATAAAACATTTTAATGATTTAAATGTAGATGAATTTTTTAAGATATCTAAGTCTAGATAAAGTTTTTGCTTGTAAACAAAAAATTACCCAGGAAAATGACTTTGATGATATTGATAAAAATAAAAGTGCCTAAATTGTAATTATAAATTAGGCACTTTTACTTTATTTCATAAATTTCTTTATAGCATTTATTTTATTTTTATATGGTGGGAATACTAGCTTAATATCTAATTTAGTACTCTTTTTAACAATACTTTTACTATGAGTAAATGTATCAAAACTACTCTTTCCATGATAGCTACCCATACCAGATGAACCTATTCCACCAAAAGGCAAGTAGTTAGATGCAACATGACTTATAGTATCATTTACACATCCTCCACCAAATGAAAATCTAGTTATTACCTCTTCACTAAAAGCTTTATTTTCAGAGAAAACATATAAAGCTAGTGGATTTTTATGTTTAGATATATAATGCTTTATATCTTCCATGTTTTTATACTTTATAACAGGAAGTATTGGACCAAATAGTTCTTCACTCATAACTTTATCATTTAAGTCTACATTTTTAAGTATTGTTGGAGATATAAATCTATTTTCAAAATCAACTTCTCCACCGAAAACTATTTTCTCTTTATCAGCTTCAAGAATATCATTTAATCTATTCATATGCTTTTCATTTACTATACGACCGAAGTCTTTATTATTTTTTATATCTTCACCATAAAATTCTTTTATTACTTTTATGAACTCTTTAACCAAATCATCATATATATCTTCGTGTGCAAGTACATAGTCTGGTGCTACACAAGTTTGCCCTGCATTTATAAGTTTTCCCCACATAATTCTTTTTGCACTTATTTTTAAATTAGCACTATTATCAACTATTACAGGTGATTTACCGCCTAATTCTAGAGTTACTGGTATTAAATTTTTACTTGCTTTTTCCATTACTATTTTCCCTACATTTACACTTCCTGTGAAAAATATATAATCAAATTCTAAATCTAATAATGCACTATTTACTTGATAATCTCCACTAACTACAGCTATATATTCTTCATTGAATGTATCTTTTATCATTTCAATAATTACTTTTTCAACATTTGCAGTGTATTCTGATGGTTTTAAAACAACCGTATTTCCGCCTGCTATAGCTCCTACTAAAGGCTCTATAAGTAGTTGGAATGGATAATTGTATGGACCTATAATAAGCACGCTACCATAATGGCATTTATAAATATATGATTTTCCTGGAAATTGTGCCGAATCATTTTTAACTTTTTTTACCTTTGTCCAAGTTTTTATATTTTTTATAGCATCATCTATACTTCCATATACGAATCCGACTTCATTTAAGTAAGCTTCAAATTCATGCTTTCCTAAATCTAATCTTAATGCTTCAAGTATGTCATTTTCATATTTTTTTATAGAAGTTTTTAATTTTTTTAAATTTCTAATTCTTTCATCTACGCTTATAGAGCCTTTATTTTCTAAGTATTTCTTTTGTGCATCTAAAATGTCTTTATATCTATTCATGTCACACCTCTTAGTTAATTTTAACTTTAATACTAATCTTTAATTTAACCTATTGTGATAGTTAATTTATTGTATATCTTGAAAACTATATCTCAAATTTTATTAAGAAAATAATTTATTGTAAATTATAATATTTTCAAGGATTATATTTAAATAGTATATTAATTTAATTATTTCTAAATCTTATTTTAGTATTTTATCTAATTATTTGCAAATATTATTTTAGTATTTTATCTAATTATTTGCAAATATTATTTTAATATTTATCTGGT
>DHKFR23503__coassemble_1024_pt1 | contig 11307 bp, 11 predicted proteins | sample DHKFR23503__metabat2_high_PE_003 | metagenome-assembled genome bin DHKFR23503
AAAAGACAAAACTACTTCCTAGGAGAAACAAAATGAACAATAGTTTACTTTACAAGCAGTTAGAAAATGAACAAGCCAAAGCTTTTATAGAAAAAATACCTGAAAATATAAAAGATAGATGCAAACTAAAAAAAATAGAAAAAGGTAAACTACTAGTACTAAAAGGAAACAACATAGAAAACATATACATACATTTCCAGGGAAAAATGCAAGTCAAAAACGAATTTGAAAATGGATTTGTATACAGTTTTGCAAATATTAAACCAATAGCATACATTGGAGCTATGGAAATAATGGCAAACAAAAAAACGTATTCATCTACATTACAAACTACTACAGAATGTATAATACTTAAAATGCCAAAATCAGACTTTAAAAATTGGATTAACATAGATCAAAAATTTACTTTAGAAGTATTACATTTTGTATCAAAAAGTATGTATGAACAATCTTTAAAAACAGGAGAAGTATTAGCATATCCTGCAATATGCATATTAACCAATTATCTTATAAATGTTTTTGAAAATGAAGACAAAGATGTAGTTTTCTTAGAAAAAACTAGAGAAGAAATTGCCTCAATATTAGGCTTTTCAGTAAGAACAATTAATAGAAATTTAAAAGAATTAAAAGATGAAAATTTGATAACTGTAAATAGAAAAGGTATATCAATAACAAAAGAACAATTTGATAAACTAATAAACAAATTAGAATCAATTAAATAAAATACATAAATATGGGGGACAAATTTATGGAACAAGTATTAAATATTATAAAAAATGAAACACTAACTTATAACCAACAAATACTACAATTAGCAGGACAAGCTGAAAGTACTTTAAATGTATTAAATATAGATGAAGAAACAAAAAATCTTTTAGATAAAGAAATAATATGTACAATGTTTGAAGGTAATGCACCTTACAGACCAAGATACATAATACCAAACTACGAAGTATTAATGGAAAAAGGATGTAAATTCTTAGACCTTGAGCCACCAACTGATATATGGGAAGCTACAAATAGCTTATTAATATTATACAAGCACGTACCATCAATAACATCTTATCCAGTTTACCTAGGAAATATAGATACATTATTAGAACCATTTGTAAAAGATGAAGAAGAAGCTTACAAAGCTATAAAATTATACTTAAAACACATAGATAGAGCACTTACTGACTCATTTGTTCATGCAAATATAGGACCAATAGATACAAAAGCTGGTAGATTAATACTTAAAGCTATGAAAGATTTACAATGTGCAGTTCCTAACTTAACTGTAAAATACGATAAAGATTTAACTTCAAAAGAATTTGCTAAATTATGTGCACAAACAGCTTTAGTTACAGCTAAGCCAAGTTTTGCTAACCACAAAATGGATGTTATAGATTTTGGTACAGAAAATTATGCATTAGCAAGTTGTTATAATGGATTTATAATAGGTGGGGGAGGATATACCCTAGTAAGACTTGTTTTAAGTAGATTAGCTCAAAATAGTGAATCAGTTGAAGATTTCTTAGAAAATAAATTGCCATTTGCAGCTAAAAAAATGCTTACTTATATAGATGAAAGAATAAAATTCTTAGTAGAAGAAGCAGCATTTTTCAAGTCAAACTTCCTTGTTAAAGAAGGATTTATAAAACAAGAATTGTTCACAGGAATGTTTGGAATAGTTGGTCTTGCTGAAGCAGTAAACCATTTATTAAATGCAACTAATAAAGAAGATAGATTTGGTCATTCAAAAGAAGCTAATGACTTAGGAATAAAAATAATAGAAACACTTAACAATATAGTAACTTCATATAAATCAAAATATGTGGATTGCTTTAATAAAAATCACGTATTACATGCTCAAGTTGGTATAGATACAGATACAGAAATATCTCCAGGATGTAGAATACCAGTAGGTGAAGAGCCAGAATTATTTGAACATATACTACAATCAGCTCCATATCATAAATATTTCTTTAATGGAATAGGAGATATATTCGTATTTGAAGAAACATATAAAAATAACTTAGAAGCAATAATAAATGTTATAGATGGAGCATTTGATAGTGGAATAAGATATACTTCTGTATATAGTGATAGCTGTGATGTAGTACGTGTTACAGGATACTTAGTTAAAAAATCAGAAGTAGCACAGTTAGAAAGTGGAAATGCAGTTAAAAACAATGCAACAATATTTGGAATGAATGCTAAAAATGGAGCAAAAGCTTTCGATAGAAGGTTAAGAAAATAATTATGGCATTAGTTAATAAGATAATTCCATTTTCTTGTATTGATGGTCCTGGAAATAGAACGGCAATATTTTTCCAAGGATGTAATTTAAAATGTAGCTATTGTCATAATCCAGAAACTATAAATAAATGTATAAACTGTGGCAAGTGTGTATCAACTTGCCCAGTTAAGGCTTTAAGCATAAAAGATAAAAAGATAATATGGAATGATAAAAAATGTGTAGAATGTGATAATTGTATTAAAGCTTGTAATCATCTATCAACCCCAAAAACAAAAGATTATTCAGTAGATGAGTTATTTGAAGAAATAAAGAAAATAAGACCATTTATTCAAGGGATAACAGTTAGTGGAGGGGAATGCACTCTTAATGCAGATTTTTTAGTAGAATTATTTACTAAAGTTAAAAAAGAACTTAATCTAACATGTTTTGTAGATACTAATGGAACAATAGATTTAAGTAAAAGAGAAGATTTAGTAAATATAGCTGATAAATTTATGCTAGATGTAAAATGTTTTGATAATGAAGAACATATAAAAATTACAGGACTTAATAATCTAACTGTTTTAAAGAACTTAAAATACTTATTAGAAAAAGATAAACTTTATGAAGTAAGAACTGTAGTTGCTCCTAATTTAAATAATGAATATACTATAAAAGAAGTAACAAAAATTATAGATAATAAGTGTAAGTATAAACTTAATGCTTATAGAAAGTATGGAGTTAGAGAAGAAGGTTTAAAACTACATGGAGAAGTTGGTCCTAGTGAAGAAGAAATGAAAATTTATTTAGAATATACAAAACAAAATAATATATAAAAAGTAAAAGGTATTAATTTATATAATTAAAATTAGTACCTTTTACTTTTTATATAATTATTATTAATAGTACTTATTAAAAAAACAAACTACCTAGTAGAGAAAAAGATACTAAGTAAAATAACATATAACAAAACTAAAAATACAAAAGATTTAAATTTATAAAAAATATTTAATTTAAAACAAATAACTTGCATAAAATTTTATAAAAGATAAAAATAAACAATTAACATATAATGAAAAGGGGAATATTAAATATGGAAATTATGGAAGAAATTAAAAAGCTATTTAAAAAATCTTTTAATATTATACAAAAACATGGATTTAAAGACTACGGAGAAAAAATGTTTAACATAGTTGTATATTGTTTAGTAACTCTTAGTGTATTTTTAGGAGTTAAAGATGTAGTCTTTCCATACTTAAATAAAGCCAACAGACTATATATAGAAGGAAAAGATAAATCTAAAAAAGATAATGAAATAGATAAAAATCAAGAAATATATCCATTAACAGATAAATTTGAAAAAATACTTTCAAAATCAAAACTTATAACATGGAAAGAAGCAAATAACATTATTAAAGATAACGAAGGCTTTTATTTACACGATGTTGAAAGTAAAGGAATTTATATAAATATGAAAAAATTATCACAACAAAATACATATAAAGTAGCACCACATGGAAAATATGAATTTAAAATATTAAACTCAATACTTAATGATAAAAAAGTAATTGAAAGAAGGGGTGCAATAATAGAATACAACAAATCTTACTACATAGCATCATATGAAGTAAATAAACAAAATGGTGATATAAATATATACTTTATAGACAGTAAAAAAGAGGATAATACTATTTACGGATTACATCAAAATGAAATATATAAAGTATTAAAAGAAAAAGATGAGTTAACAAGAAAAATAAGTATATAAAGGGGGATATAAATGTATAATAGATGCACATTAGCTGAATTTAGGGGAGTATGGATAGCAAGTGTATATAATATTGACTGGCCAAAAACTTTAGATAATCCACAAGCTCAAAAACAAGAATTTATAGAAATATTAGATAAACTAAAATCATTAAATATAAATGCTATATTTGTTCAAATAAGACCATCATCAGATGCATTATACAAATCATGTATAAATCCATGGTCAAAATATCTTACAGGAAAACAAGGCAAATACCCAGGATATGACCCACTACAATTTATGATAGAAGAAACTCATAAAAGAAATATTCAATTTCACGCTTGGATAAATCCATATAGAATAACAACACAAGAAACAGATTTAAAAAACCTATCACCAAATAATCCTGCACAAATAAATCCAAATTGGGTATTAGAATTTGAAAATTCATTATTTTATGATCCTGAAAATCCACAAGTTATAGAGTATATTGCAATAACAGTTTATGAAATAATAAAAAAATATAATGTAGATGGAATACATTTTGATGATTATTTTTATCCATACAACTACCCATTACCAGAAGGTGAGGATAAAGATGGAGAAGTTGCAAATAATAGAAGAGAAGCAGTAAATAATCTTATAAGATTTGTTTATAATGTTATAAAATCTACAAAACCATCAGTCCAATTTGGAGTTAGTCCATTTGGAGTTTGGAAAAATAAAAGTAGTGATCCATTAGGTTCAGATTCAAATAATTTAGAAAGCTACTATGATATTTATATGGATACCTTAACATGGATAAAAGAAGAGATTGTAGATTATATAGCCCCACAAATTTATTGGAGTACAGATAATAAAAATAGTAATTATGAAGATATGGTAAGTTGGTGGAATAATGCAGTTGAAAATAGCAATGTAAGACTTTATATAGGTCAAAATATATCTAATCCAGATATAGCAAATGAAATTGCAAAAGAGATAAAAATAAATATAGAATATAACAATGTAAGTGGAAATATACTATTTAGTGCTAGTAACATAATGAATAATACAGATAATGTAGTTGAGCAACTAAAGACAGTATATAATTGTAAAGCTATTTTACCAACTAAATTTGAACGTCAATAAAAGTATTCATATTAAATAAACATATAAATTATTGTATAGACTTTACTATAGGGCACAAATAACACAGTCACCATAAGACTTTAAAACAGAAGTTGAGAAAAATTGTGATACTAAGGTAGTAATAGTTGACTTTAACTAAAGTATAGATATTTACATAATAAAAATAAGGTAAATTATATTTAATATGATTTACCTTATTTTTAATTATGTAAATTAAATATTTCATAAATAATAAAGTATATTAATATATAATATATAGATTTTAATTTTATAATATAAAAAATATATAAACTATTTATTTTATTTATTATATTATGATATGATGAATAAAAGGAGAGTGGAAAATTTGAAGTTACATAAACCTGGAATGAGGAATATAAAAACAGGTATAGGTGTTATGATATGTGTTTTAGTTGGATACTTACATATAATTGATAACACATTATTTGCAGCAGTAGCTTGTATTGTATGTATGCAAACAACTGTAAAAGGTTCTTTAACAGTTGGTTTAAATAGATTAAAGGGAACATTTATTGGAGGATTAATAGGCTTTATCTTTGTAATTATATACTCTTCAAATCCAATATTATCATGCTTAGGTATAATTACAACTATATATATTTGTAATATATTAAATATAAATAACTCTATAACCATTGCCTGTGTGGTATATTGTTCAATATATTTAGGTATAGGAACAAATAATCCTTTAGAATATTCTATTCATAGAATAATAGATACATCAATAGGAGTTGTAATTGGGGTAGGTGTAAATTACTTTATTTATAGACCTAATTATTTAAATAGTATATATAGTGAAATTCGAGAAATAGAAAATACATCAATAAAGCTATTAAAAAGCGAAATAGAAAAAGGAACACATGTTGACATATCATCTTTAAAAGATGAAATTACAAAATTAGAAGGTTTATATAAAAACTTTTTAGATGAGTTAGAATATAGTAACGATGAAGTAGATAATAAATCAATAAAAGGAAGTATAAATAAATGTAAACAAATATATTTACATCTTCAAGTATTAGAACATATGAAAGATAAGTGTTATTTAAATAAAGAAAACTATATTAAATCTAAGAATTTATATGATAAGTTAGATAAAAATATAGAAATTAAAGAAGATGTAAGTCCAGTTTATAATTACCATATAAGTATGATAATAGAGCGTATAAATGAAATTCATGATATAGATTTAGATGATAATGCATAAATTAAAACTTTATAAAAAATATTATTACATCTTAACATTTTAAATTATCTAAAATTTTAATAAAAGCATATAAATATATAAAAAAATATCCAAGAATTCAAATTTTGAACTCTTGGATATTTATATATTATAAAATTATGAATAAATAAGTTAGTGGTACAAATACAACTAAACCTAATATGTTATAAAAAGTAAAAGACTTCATATAATTATCATTTCCAAACTCACTAGTATAAATCTTATAAGAAATAACACTAGCAAGAGAAGCTATCAATGTACCCATACCACCAATATTCACACCTAAAAGTAGTTCTTTAAAGTGATTAGTAAATCCAGATAAAAGCATAGTAGCAGGAACATTACTAATAAATTGGCTAGAAAGTACTGAAGATAAAAATGTAGATTCAGGACTACCTAAAATACCTTCCATAAAATTTTTTACAACATTCATAGTTGAAATATTTCCAACAAATATGAAAAATCCTATAAAAGTAACTAATAAAGAATAATCAACTTGTGAAAATAACTTTTTATTTAAAAGTAAAACCATTATAATAGTTATTAAAAACGTAACTTTATAATCAATAATATGAAAAACTGATAATAATATTATTAAAAATAAAGCACTAAATAAATAAACATCTCTTTTATTATCAATTTTAACATCCTCTAAATCTAAACTTAAATTCATCTTTTTATCCTTAAGAACAAGTAAAACTAAAAATAATACAGCTAAAATAACTATAGGTAAAGTTATCTTAAAAAAGTCTATCGGACTTAAATTATAAAAAGAATATATAAATAAGTTTTGAGGATTACCCATAGGAGTAAAACTACTACCAAGATTAGCTGCTAATGTTTGAAATACTACTATTTTCAAAACATTAATATTAGCTTTTTTAGAAATAACAATACTAAGAGGAACAAATGTAATAAGAGCAACATCATTAGTAACTATCATTGAAGATATAAATGTTAAAAAAACTAATGATAGTGATATAGATGTATAAGTATTACATTTTTTTAAAAGTCCTATGGCTATACTATCTAAAACTTTTAAGTCCTTAAAAGCAGCAACAACTACCATAAGATTAAACAATAATATAAGTACCTTAAAGTCAATATATGACACTTTAGGAATAGAAATAATAGAACTAAGTATAGCAAGGGTAAGTGCTATAACTAAAACACATTCTTTTTTTACAAACTCAATAAATGAGTTTGTACATTTTATTTCTTTTGTTTTTAAAAATTGACTCATCTTTCTCTCCATATAATAAATTTTATTATCAAAATTTTACACTATTATACATTATATATCAAATAAATTTATAATCATAATTAAAAACTAATACTAAATTATAACTACAAAATAAATTAAGTATACAAAAAACATAATAAAAATATATTGATTTTAGGCATAACGGTTGTTAAAATAAAAACATAACAAAGATGTTATAAAAATACATTCTAGGGGGATAAAATATGTCTTACAAATTTTATATGCCTCAATTAAGTTTAATGGGGCAAGGATGTTTAAATGAAATGGGAGAAGAAATACATAACAGAGGATTTAAAAAGGCTCTTATAGTAACAGATAAAGTATTATGTGAAATAAAATTAGTTGATAAACTAACAAAAGTTCTTGAAGATATTAATGTAGAATATGCTATATATAATGAAACAAAACCAAACCCAACAGTACAAAATGTTGAAGAAGGATTAAAGTTATTAAAAGAATCACAATGTGATTTTGTAATATCATTTGGTGGAGGTTCTCCTCATGACTGTGCAAAAGGTATAGCACTTCTTGCAACTAATGGAGGAGATATAAAAGATTACGAAGGAGTTAACAAATCTAAGTTACCTCAATTACCATTAATATGTATAAATACTACAGCTGGAACAGCTAGTGAAATGACTATATTCTGTATAATAACAGATGAAGAAAGACATGTAAAAATGGCTTTAGTTGACAAGCACATGACTCCAATATGTGCTGTAAATGATCCAGAATTAATGACAGCTATGCCAAAAGGATTAACTGCAGCAACAGGAATGGATGCATTAACTCATGCAGTAGAAGCTTATGTTTCAACATCAGCTACTCCTGTAACTGATGCTTGTGCAATGAAAGCAATACAATTAATAGCACAAAACTTAAAAAATGCAGTAGATAATGGAAATGATATGGATGCACGTTCTAATATGGCTTATGCTGAATATTTAGCAGGTATGGCTTTTAATAATGCATCTTTAGGATATGTTCATGCTATAGCTCATCAATTAGGTGGATTCTATGATTTACCACATGGAGTATGTAATGCAATATTACTTCCAAGAGTGCAAGCATTTAACGCTAAATGTGAAAAAACTGCTGCTAGATTAAAAGAAGTTGCTGGATTTATGGGTGTAAATGCTGAAAATATGACTGATGAAGAAGGAGCTAAAGCTGCAATAGATGCTATAACAAAATTATCAGAATCTATAAATATACCATCTGGACTTGCTGGTTTAGGTGTAAAGGAAGAAGATTTTGATACTTTAGCAACTAATGCCTTAAAGGATGCTTGTTCGTTAACTAATCCAATACAAGGTACTCATGATGATGTAAAAGAGATACTTAAAGCATCTATGTAATAATAGATTTAAGAATTTAATATATATATAAATACCCGTATTAATTTTTAATACGGGTATTTGTTTTGTTTAAAAATCTATTATTTCTAAATAATTTGTAAAATTATTTAGAAATAAGTAACAAAAAATAAAATTTGTAAATAAATTATAGAAGAGGTGATAAATATGAATAGATTTAAATTATTCGATACTTTATTTGCAAGTGTAAGAAAGTTTATATCAATATTATTAACAATAGTTTTTTGCTTTTTATGTTTTATGGGAAAAATAAGTACAGAGCAGTTTATACCAATTTTTAGTATGGTTTTAGGTTATTATTTTGGTAAATCTACAGCACTAGATAATCCAGGTAATCTAACAAATAAAAAATATGCAATTATAGTTGTAAAAAAATATATTACCCAAGAAGCTTGATATCCAAAAGAAGTATCAGCTATAACACCTGATAAAAATGGCCCAACTGAAGTTCCTATAGTAAAAAACATATTTACAAAACCAAAAATGACAGAATAATTTTCATTACTAAATAATCTAGTAACTCCATAAGCTGGCCAAATTGAAGACATACACATAGTAAGACCGTAAAATATAGTAAATAAATATGCAAAAATTGGATTACCTGCAAGTATTAAAAAAATGATACTAATACAACTAATAGTTCCTATAAAATATAAAACTATTTTAGTTTTAAACTTATCAAATAAAATACCACCTATAATATTTGCAATTAAACCTGAAACAGCAAGAGTAGAACCTATATTTGCACTAAAAGAAATCGAATATCCTAAAACAGATAAATAAGGTTGTACATGTTGCTTAATTCCAGCAAAGCTTATACCCATAAGTAAAAGACCTATTGAAAAAGTCCAAAATGAAGGAGTTTTAGATATATCCTTAAAAGACTTATCTTTTGATTTATTATTTTTATTATTAGAATCTTTTAACTTATAAACTACATCATCTGGTCTTTTTGCTATGAATAAGCTTATAGGAAGTGAAACTATAATAACAATAGCTCCTAAAAATAAATAAGCAAGTCTATAATTATATACTTCTAAAAATCTAGATACTATTTGCATCCAAAAAAAAGTCCCTGTACCTATTCCAGCAAAAACTATTCCCATTATAGAACCTTTTTTTTCTGGTTCAAACCAGTCTGATATCATTGTTGATATTGGTATAGTTGTAAGACCACACATTCCTATTGAAACTATTATACCTATTAAGTAAAAAGATAATATATTGTTTGCAAACCCATATAACATATATCCACCACCAGCAAGAATTGATGATATAGACATTATTATTTTTATATTTACTTTATTTAAAAGAGTTCCTACTAATGGTGAACATATAGCTACTGTTATTGCTGTTATTGTAAATAATAAAGAAAATTCTCCAATACTAAAGTTTCTTTCATTTATTACTGGTGCTGTAAGTATAGTATTTACACTATTTACTATACTAAATGCTACAGCCATAAGTATAAAACTAGATACGGCTATTATATATTTATAATTATTTTTACTTTTATCCATAGTTTATCTCCTTTATTTAAAAACTTACAAGTATATGATTATAATTCCAAATATAGAAAAAATAATACAGGTACTATTAAAAAAAATTAGATAACTTAATTAAAAATAAATAGGCTAAATCAATGCTATAATAATATTAGATTAGATATTATTATATATAGGGGGGAATAAGCATGAAACTACAAGAAATAAAAGAGAGAATGCATAGTAAAAAGCTTTATTATTGTAATGATGAATCTTTAATAGCTGAGCAGCTAAAATGTTTAGAGTTATTATATGACTTTAATGCAACACGTCCATTAGAACAAGATAAAAGGCAAGAATTATTGAAAAATATGTTTGCTAAAATAGGGGAAAATTGTTACATAGAACCGCCACTTAATGCAAATTGGGGAGGTAAAAATGTTCATTTTGGTAATTCAGTTTATGCAAATTTTAATCTTACATTAGTTGATGATTGTGAGATATTTGTTGGAAATAATGTTATGTTTGCTCCAAATGTTACGGTTATAACGGCAACACATCCAATACATCCAGAGTTAAGAAGTAAACAAGCACAGTATAATATGCCTGTTAATATAGGAAATAATGTATGGATTGGTGCAGGTGCTATTATACTTCCTGGAGTTAGTATTGGAGATAATTCAGTAATTGGTGCTGGAAGTGTTGTAACTAAAGATATTCCAGCTAATGTTGTAGCTGTAGGAAATCCGTGTAAAGTTTTAAGAGAAATTGATGAAAATGATATTAAATATTATAATAAAAATATGGAAATAGATATATATTAATTATTAATATA
>DHKFR23503__coassemble_1026_pt1 | contig 11257 bp, 9 predicted proteins | sample DHKFR23503__metabat2_high_PE_003 | metagenome-assembled genome bin DHKFR23503
AGTCCACTAATGTGGACTATTTATTACTTAAAGTAATATATTTATTTATCAATATATCAATTTTATTACTTGTTTCTAATAATTCATCTTTAAAAATCTCTGGATATTCCATATATGCATACATTTGTTCTCTTAATAAATCTATTTCTTGTTTTAATAATTCTAATTCACTATTTGCCATATAATCACCATAGTCATAAATTTATCTATTACTTTGTTTATATAATAACAAATTTTTACATATATTGTCAATAATCTTAATTATAATAATGAATGATTATAAAAATATGATTTTATTTTAAATATCTGATATATTTATATATTTTGTATAATCTATTTGCTTCTTTGTTTTAATTGACAGCTAAAATTACTATTGTTATAATTTTATTGATAATGAATTTCATTAGGAGGTTTAAATTATGACTGTTTCTGATTTAAAAATAGGCCAAAAAGGAATTATTGCTAATATATATGGAAATGAAAAATTAGTTAAAAGATTATTAGCTTTAGGATGTATAACTAATACAGAAATAGAAATTAAAAAAATTGCTCCTTTAGGAGATCCAATTATAGTTAGATTTAGAGGATTCGATCTTGCACTTAGAAAATCTGATGCTAAAAATATACTATTAAAGTAAGATTGGAGGTTATAACATGATTAATGTAGCTTTATTCGGTAATCCTAATGTTGGTAAAACAACTGTTTTTAACTTACTTACTGGTTCAAATCAATATGTAGGTAACTGGCCAGGTGTTACTATCGATAAAAAAGAAGGCTTTTTAGGCGATGATATAAAAATAGTTGACTTACCTGGAATTTATGCTATGGATACTTTTTCTAATGAAGAAAAAGTTTCAAAAGAATTTTTAGAAACTGGAGATGTAGATGTTATAGTTAATATTGTAGATGCATCCAATTTATCTAGAAATCTTTATTTAACAACTCAGCTTATGAAATTTAATAAGCCGATTGTTATTTTACTTAATATGTTAGATGTTGCAGAATCTAAAGGTATATATATTGATTTTGATAAACTTTCAAAAGAACTTGGTGTCACTGTAATCCCTATAATAGCTAAGAAAAAGAGCGGATTTGACAAAATATCTTCAGCTATAAAAGTTTCAGTAAATAAAAACATAAATTATAGTATAGATTTTGGAAACGAAGCTAAAACATATAAAAAATTAGATGATATACTATCTAGATGTATAAAAACTACTTCAAATAAAAAAATATCTATAAGTGATAAAATAGATAATATCGTTTTAAATCCCATTTTAGCATATCCTATTTTTATAGGAGCATTATTGCTATTATTTAAATTTACATTTGATTGGGTTGGCGGACCTTTACAAGAAGGTTTAGCCACTTTAATAGAAACATATATATCTTCTCCTATTAACGATATGCTAGTAAATTCTAGCCCTTGGTTTAAATCACTTATTATCGATGGTATATTAGGTGGAGTATGTGGTACTTTACCATTCTTCCCACTAATATTTACACTATTTTTCGGTATATCATTATTTGAAGATAGTGGGTATATGTCTAGAGCTGCTTTCTTAATGGATAATATAATGAGAAAAGTTGGTCTATCTGGTAAAGCATTTATACCTATGGTTATGGGTCTTGGTTGTTCTTCTCCAGCTATAATGGCTACTAGAACTTTAGACAGTGAAAAAGATAGGAAAATAACAGCACTTATTTCTCCACTTATGACTTGTGGTGCTAAACTGCCTATATATGCAGTATTTGTTGCTATTTTCTTCCCTAAAAATGCTGCTTTAGTTACTACATCTTTATATTTACTTGGAATAGTAGTAGCTATATTAGTTGCTCTAGTTTTAAATAAAACATCTTTTAAAACTGATATTGAGCCATTTATACTAGAATTACCTGAATATAAATTACCTACATTAAATGCATTATTAAAAAATACTTGGAATAAGTCTAAAGGATTTTTAATAAGAGTTGTAACTGTAATGTTTGCAATGTCTGTTGCTATATGGTTATTATCATCATTTAACTTTAACGGATTTACAGAAGATATGAACAATAGTTTCTTATCATACTTAGGTAAACTTATGACTCCTTTATTTTCACCACTAGGATTTGGAGACTGGAGAGCTTCAGTTTCTATATTAACTGGTCTTGGTGCTAAAGAAATAGTTATATCTACTATGCAAGTGCTTTATGGTAACTTAGATATAGTTTTACCAACAGTATTTACTGGTGTTACTGCTTATGGATTCTTAGTATTTAGTGCATTATATACTCCATGTATAGCAGCACTTGCTACTATGAGAAAAGAGTACGGAAATAAAATGATGTTTACATCACTTATATATCAATTTATTATTGCTTGGATAGGAGCATTTATAGTTAAAATTATTGGTAGTACTATATTCTCTGGTAACCTAGGTTCTTTAACCGAATTAGCTATAGGAGGCGTAATATTATTAACTTCTACAATTATACTTTTAAGAATGTTTAACAAAAAATCATCTGGTTGTAGTAGTTGCTCTTGCTGTAGTAGCCAAAGTAGTTGTTCTATTCAAGAAAAAGAGGAATCTAAAAATGCATAATAGTAATTTTAATTAAATAGAAAAAATCTGATAGGTAAACTTATCAGATTTTTTTATTACTATAAATAAATATATATCACAAAGTTTTATTATCAGATAAATTTCGATTAAAATATCTCATCTATTAATTCTTTTAATATAATAGATGAGATATTTTTTATTTATTAGAATTTAACATCTACTGTTACTTCTTTTCCACTTCTATTTAAAGTTACTTTCGCACTTTCTCCAGATTTATATTTATATAGAACTTTATTAAGATCTGTCATAGTTGGAGTCTTATCATCTCCTACCTTAACTATTACATCACCTGCTTGTATTCCTGCCTTTTGAGCTGGTGTATTTGATACAACTTCAGCTATATATACACCTTCATCTGCTGCTAAATCAGTTCCTGTTGATGCTTCAAATGTAGTTACATCTATACCTTTTATACCTAAAGTAACTTTTTCAAAGTTTCCTGATTTTATAACTTGTTCTATTATAGGTTTTGCTGTATTTATAGGTATTGAGAATCCTATTCCTTCAGCTGAAGATACCTTAGCTGAGTTTATACCTATTACTTGACCTTTTTCATTTAATAGTGGTCCTCCACTATTTCCTGGATTTATACTTGCATCAGTTTGCATAAGTCCTGTCATAGTTACTGATTCTGTTTGAATTGTTCTATCTAATCCACTTATTATACCTTGTGTAACAGATTTTTGGAATTCAAGACCAAGTGGATTTCCTATTGCTATTGCTATATCTCCTACTCTTACCTGATCACTATCACCTAATTCAGCAGCTGTTAATCCTGTTTTATCAACTTTAACTACTGCTAAATCTAAATTTGCATCATTCCATAAAACTTTACCTTGTGTAGTAGTACCATCATTGAATAAAACTTTAACATCTACAGCTTGACCATCTGATACAACATGTGAATTTGTAAGTATGTAACCTTTCGAATCAACTATAACCCCTGTTCCTACACCTTCTGACTGAGTCGGTATAGCATATATATTATTAGTACTTATAGTAGTTGTCGTTATTCCTACAACAGAAGGCATTGCTTTATCACTAACTGCATGATATATATTTTGACTTTTACCACTTTCATTTACTACTATTTCTGTTGAACTTGAATTTTGATTATTATTGCCTATATTATTTTTCATTACTACTATTGTAAGTAAGCTAGAAAGTACACTTGTTATTATACATACAAGCACTGTTAAACCAATTCCTCTTTTACTTGACATAAACATCCTCCTAATAATTTTAATTGACTAAAATATTATTACTTATTATTTACAATATTTATTGTTTGATAACAATAAATATTGTAAATGGATATTCTTTAACTAATAGAATTTAATCTATAGATTAAATTCTATTAGTTAACTATTTTTTATTTTATTAAATTTCACTTTTTATCAGTAAATATTATACAAATAAAAAAATGAAACCATCAACTAGATGTATTATCTTATTGATGATTTCATTATATTACCTTAGTCTTAACTTAACCTTAACTACTAAAGTCTTTTTTCTAACTCTTCTTTTTCCTTCTCAAATCCTGGTTTACCTAATAAAGCAAACATATTTTTCTTATATGCTTCAACACCTGGTTGATCAAATGGATTAACTCCTAATATATATCCACTTAATGCACAAGCCTTTTCAAAGAAGTATACAAGGTATCCAAAGTTATATTCATCTAATGTTGGAATATTAACTATTAAGTTTGGAACATTACCATCTGTATGTGCTAATAGCGTTCCTTGGAATGCTTTCTTATTAACGAAATCTACAGTTTGTCCAGCTAAGTAGTTTAATCCATCTAAATCTACATCAACTTTATCTATAGTTATCTCTCTCTTAGCATTTTCTACATTTAACACTGTTTCAAATAATATTCTCTTACCTTCTTGTATATATTGACCCATAGAGTGTAAATCTGTTGAGAAGTCTACAGAAGCTGGGAATATACCTTTATTATCTTTCCCTTCACTCTCTCCATATAATTGTTTCCACCATTCTCCTACATAATGTAATTGAGGTTCATAGTTTACTAATAACTCTACATCTTTTCCTTTTCTATGTAATGCATTTCTAACCACTGCATATTGGTAACTGTCATTATTCTTTAAATCAGATGTGTTAAATGCTTCACATGCATCAGCGGCACCTTGCATCATCGCATCTATATCTAAACCTGCACAAGCTATAGGTAACAATCCTACTGGTGTTAATACTGAGAAACGTCCACCTACATCATCAGGAATTATGAAAGTTTCATATCCTTCTTCATCTGCTAATTTTCTAAGAGCACCTTTTGATGAATCTGTAGTTGCATATATTCTTTTGCTTGCTTCTTCTTTTCCATACTTCTTTTCTAATAAATCTTTAAATATTCTAAATGCAATTGCAGGTTCTGTTGTTGTTCCTGATTTTGATATAACGTTTATAGATATATCTTTATCTTTTATTACATCTATTAAATCCATCATATATGTAGAGCTTATATTTTGTCCTACAAAATATATTTCTGGAGATTTTCTATCATCTTTAGATAAATTGTTTCTGAATGAATGGCTTGCCATTTCTATAGCAGCTCTTGCTCCTAAATAAGATCCCCCTATACCAATAACTAAAAGTACATCTGAATCAGACTTTATTTTTTCTGCAGCTTTTTTTATTCTAGCAAATTCTTCTTTGTCATAATTTTTTGGTAGTTCTACCCATCCTAAAAAATCATTACCTAATCCTGTTTTTTCATGAATCATCTTATGAGCTTGATCTACATAAGCTTGCATACAATCTATTTCATGCTGACTTATAAAACCTATTGCTTTACTATAATCAAATTTAATACTTCCCATAGTTCTACCTCTCTCCTTTTTTAGTATAAGAAAATTATAACATAAATTACCATTATAATTAATCCTAAAATTAATTTGATTTATTTGATTATTATAATAAATAAAAAAGTTGCTTCAAACGAGGCAACTTTTTTATTTATTTAATTATTTATTTACTATTCTTCCTGCAATAACTTGTTGTGCTATATTAACAGCGTGATCAGATACTCTTTCTAAATTAGATATTATATCTAAATATATAACTCCGCTTTCTATATTACATGAATTAGTACTTAATCTATTCATATGATTTGCTCTACATGATTTTTCCATCATATCTACTTGTTCTTCCATCTTTATAACTTTACAAGCTAACTCAACATTTGATGTTTTCATGGCTTCTAATGCATATGTGTAAGTAGATATAACTTTATTGTACATGTCTTTAAGCTCAACTATTCCTTTATCTGAGAAAGATATTTCTAAATTTGACATATCTTTTGCTAATTCAGCTATATTCTCAGCATGGTCTCCTATTCTTTCTATATCATTAACTGTGTTGAATAAAGCATCTACCGTTTCTCTTGAATCTTCATTTAACGAAGCTTTAGATAACTTAAGTAAATAATTTAATATTAACTTTTGTAATTCATTTATAAGTTTTTCTCTTTTAAATGAGAATTCTATCTTTTCATTAGATTTTTCTACAATTCCATCCATAGCTGCATTTAAGCTTTCTTTAGATTTTTCACCCATTCTTAGAGTTTCTTTAACTATATTAGCTAATGCTATTGATGGAGTTTCTATCATTCTATCATCTATATATTTAACAACTTTAGAATCGTCATCTTGCTCATTTTTAGTTTCAGGAACTAATTTTAATGCTAATTTAACTATTAACTTATTAAATGGTAATAATATTATAACATTTATTACATTGAATAATGTATGTGCATTTGCTATTTGTCTAGCTGCATCTGTAGGATCTATAGCAGTAACTATTGCTACTATAGGTTTACTTAATATAAGCATAAATATCATTGAACCTAATACATTAAATGTTAAATGCATTATAGCTGCTCTTCTTGCATTTCTGCTTGCACCTATACTAGAAATTAACGAAGTTACACATGTACCTATATTTTCACCATATAATATTGGTAAAGCTGCTGTTACAGGTATTAATCCTTGGGAAGCAAGAGCTATTAACATACCCATTGAAGCACTTGAACTTTGTACAATAGCTGTTATAGCAAATCCCATTAATACTCCTAGTATTGGATGATGTCCAAAGCTTAATAGCATATCTGTAAATCCTTGATATCCTGCTAATGGCTTAACAGCTTCTTTCATAAAATCCATACCAGTAAATAATATACCAAATCCTATAAGTATTTCTGCTATATGCTTATGTTTTGGTTTATTAGAGAACATATATATAACTATACCTATTCCTAATGCTACCGGAGCAAGGAAATCAACATCTAATGACACTAACTGAGCCGTTACAGTTGTACCTATGTTAGCACCCATTATAACACCTATTGCTTGAGGTAAGCTCATTATTCCTGCGTTAACAAATCCAACTACCATTACTGTAGTTGCACTACTACTTTGTATTACCATAGTAACTACCATACCAACTAGTACACCCATTACTACATTGCTAGTAAGTAGTTCTATTATTCTTTTAAGTTTTGATCCTGCTGACTTTTGAAGACCATCTCCCATAAGGTTCATACCGTATAAAAATAAACCAAGGCCTCCCATAATTCCTATTGCTATATCCAACGCTTTTATCCTCCTTTATATTAAATAATTAACGTATTAATATTTCCTTTTGTATTCTATCAAATTTCTATACATTTTGTGTTAAGATTATGTTAAATATTATAAACATATTAAAATCATGTGAAATTTAGGTAAAATTTAGCTTTATTTGTTAGAATATTTTTCTATAATTTTCTCTGCACACTTTATCCCATCTACTGCTGCAGTAACAATTCCACCAGCATATCCAGCACCTTCTCCACAAGGATATAAATTCTTAATATTTATAGATTGTAAAGTATCTTCATCTCTAACAATTCTTATAGGCGCCGATGATCTTGTTTCAACTCCTGTTAATACAGCATCATGCATTGCAAATCCACTTAACTTATTATCTAGCTTTAGTAATGCTTCTTTCATAGTTGAAGTAACAAATTCAGGTAAACATTCTCTTAAATCAACAAATGTATATCCTGGTTTATATGATGGCTCTACATTTCCTAATGATGTAGATACTTTATCATTTAAGAAATCTCCTACTAATTGTACTGGTGCATTATAGTTTTTCCCACCTAATTCATATGCAAGTCTTTCATATTTTTCTTGGAAATAAACTCCTGCAAGCGGATCTTCACTACCAAAATCAGAAGGTAATACGTTTACTAAAAATGCACTATTTGCATTTACCTTATCTCTAGCATGCTCACTCATTCCATTTGTTACAACCTCAAATTCATTAGATGCAGATGCTATAACACTTCCGCCTGGACACATGCAGAAAGTATATGCTGTTCTAAGATTTGAAGTATGTTCTATTAGCCTATAATCTGCAGCTCCAAGTCTTGGATGATTATAGAACTCTTTATATTGAGATTTATTTATTAACTCTTGAGGATGTTCTATTCTAGCACCTATTGCAAATGGCTTTTGAATTATATTTACTCCTCTATTATAAAGCATTTTATAAGTATCTCTAGCACTATGACCTATTGCTAGTATAACAACATCTGACTCTATAGTTTCATTATTATTTATAACTACTCCTTTTATACATCCATTATCAATTATTATATCTGTAACTAATGTATTAAATCTAACTTCTCCACCAAGCCTAATTATTTCATTCCTTATATTTTTAACTACATTTTTTAATATATCAGTTCCAACGTGAGGTTTATGAGAGTATAATATTTCTTCTGGAGAACCAAAATTAACTAACTCATCTAGTACTTTTCTACATCTAATATCTTTTATTCTAGTTGTAAGTTTCCCATCAGAAAAAGTACCTGCACCACCTTCTCCAAACTGTACATTTGAGTTACTTTTAAATTTTCTTTCATTCCAGAAATTATTTATATCATTAGTTCGATTATCTACATCTAGTCCTCTTTCAAGCATTATAGGATTAAATCCTCTTTGTGCTAAAACTAAAGCTGCAAATAAACCAGCTGGTCCGCTTCCAATTATAACCGGTCTATTATTTAATTTTTCAGTTCCCATTTCAACGCCTATATAATTACGTTGTTTTATTTCTATAACATCCTTTATAGAGCTCTTTAAAATTTTCCTTTCATTTTTAACATCTACATCAACTGTATATACAAAATCTATTCTTCCTCTTTTTCTAGCATCTATAGATTCTTTATATATAAAGTACTTTATAAGTTCATTTTCTTTTATTTTTAATTTCTTTAATATAAGTTTTTTTAATAAAGAAATGTCTTCATCTATGCCTAATTTTAAATTTGATACTCTTAACATTTTATTCTCCTTTATATAAATAATTTTTATCTTTTAAGCAATATAAAAGCTAGGATATAAACCTAGCTTTCTGTAAACATTAGCTCTATATTCTCTTTTTATATACTCATTCCAAATATCATCTATAAATCATTTAAATAACATATAAATTTATTTTACTTAAATATATATTGTTATCTTACTTATAGATTTTAAATCCATATATTAGTCTTTTTTAGTTATAAGTCCTCTTATAACTTTCATATTATTGAATACTTTTTCTAAGAAATTTTCAGCTTCTTCATTATCTAAAAGAGCTATTTCTAATTGTTCATCATTTGGTATATTTTTAGACTCACAATATTGTTTAGCTATATCTATTAATTCATTCTTTTCATCTATATTTAAGTTGAATTCTTTGTAATCTATTATTATGTATTGTTTAGTTTTTTGAGATGCTACTTCACTATATCCTATTTCTATATGATATATAACAGCATATAAGTTATTTGGGCTTTCTTCTCCATTATATACAGGCACTGCTGGATTAGACTTTATAAAGTTTGTTGATACCGCTATTGCATTTCCTAAACTAAGACTCATAACTATACCTCTTTCTATTATTTTTATACATCTACTATTTTATACATTATTTGCATATATTAAAACCTTTTTTTATGATTTTTTTTAATTTAATTATAAAACCCTATTACATTACTCAATATATTTAAATTTATTATATTTTTACGTATATAACCATATAGAAATAATATATATATGTTTTACTAAAGTTATTACATTTTTAGTGTATTATTTCTATCAAGATATGTATGTATTCAATGATTTTTATATATGATGATTCTTATTTAAAACATATATATTAAATTTTTTTATAAAAATTTAGGAGTTGTATTGATTACAACTCCTAAGTTTCGTATTAAAAACTTAAAATATTAAGATATTTTAAGGTCTTTATATCTCTTACCTAAAGTACTTGGACTTATTTCATATTTTTTAGATATTTGAGCTTGTGTTATAACTTGTCCAGCAACCTTTTTTATATGATACTCTACAGCTGCAGCCCATCCATTTTCAGAACCCTTTACTTCTCCGTTAGCTTCCTTAAACTCATTCCAGAAATTTATACATGAATCTAAATATTCAGATTCAACATTTTGTCTAAGCATAGTACATACTTTACAATCATCTTCAGTAACAGCTACTTCTGCTAATTTATCCATTTTTTCTTCTTTTTGTTTCTTTAAATAATCCGCTATACTTGGCTCTAATAACTGTTGCATATATTTGTATAATATATGAGTATGATGTATTAAGAAAGTCTTCATATCTTTATATAAGTCTTCATATTGACCAAATAAAGTTTTTAAATCATTAACTATAACATCTTTAACTGTATCTGAAATACTTATAGTTATATCTATTAATATGCTAGTATCTTCAACATCTACTATTCTAGCTATCATAGAACTTCCTACTTTAAAATCTGCTAATAGTTTTACATCATCTGTATAAACTTCTCTTTCAGTTAAGCAATCTTTTAATAATATTTTTCCGTCTAATATTTCCTTAACTTCATAAACACTTACATATGATTCAAATAGATTTCTTAATATTTTAACTTCACTTGTATTAACTTTATCTCTATTATCTTCATAGAAAGCAACTGACATAACTTTTTTACTTTCCATTATATGATCTTGTATAAAGTAAGTATTAAAGAATCTATCAAATTTTGAATTTAATGCTTCATCATCTATTATATAAAACATTTCTTTAGCTTTTTCATATTCTTCTTTAAACTTATCTTGTCTTGAATACTCATATATTCTAGTATATAATTCTGAATATTGTTTTTGAGCTGTATTAACTTTTCTACCCGCTCTGTCTACTACAACATCTTTATTTAAACAACATCTTTTATATTTTTTGCCACTTCCACAAGGGCATAACTCGTTTCTCCCTAGCAATGTGAGTTTCACTCCTTTGTTTTTAATTTAAAAGTACAATTTGTTATTATACCATTTTTTATTAAATGATTCTATATTTATCATATTATTTTCTTATTTTTATGTATAGTGTTAAGTTTTGGCATAATCTTTTGTTCTACTTCAATTATAAACTTTCTATGCTAAGATGTTATAATCCTCTTTATTTTTTCAGTAGATTAATATAAATTGTGATTAAATATGTCATAATTTTTTATAATTTATATTATATTTAAATTAATTAACTCGTTGTGCTAGTTAATTATAATTATTGAAAATACCTAATTCTAACAAACTATATTTTGATAA
>DHKFR23503__coassemble_1050_pt1 | contig 10781 bp, 8 predicted proteins | sample DHKFR23503__metabat2_high_PE_003 | metagenome-assembled genome bin DHKFR23503
TGTTAACTCTCCTTTTTATTATTATCATACAACATACTATGAATATTAGCAATATAACCTTTTGTAGGATTTTTTATAACTATACTTCTTAATCCACCTACTATTTTATTATTTTGTATTATTGGCGACCCACTCATACCTACAACTGCTCCACCTCTATATTTTATTAAATCTTCATCAATTATATTTATTTGAGAAGACTCTTTACCAACTTTTACTATCTCTATTTCATGTAACTTTAATTCATTTGTAATCGGTGTTTTACAATATATATATGCTTTTCCCTTTTTAGGTTTTGCTATTTCTAAGGCTTTTTTCTTAGAGTATTTGAACTTATCATATTTTCCTTTAACACCATATTCTCCCATTGAATCTACACTTCCTATTTTTTTATCTGTTATATTTGCTATTAAACTTCCTACTTTATCTTTATAAGATTTTATTTCTTGAACATATGATGTTTCAAAAACATCACATTTGTTAAACTCTAATGCTCTATTTGCTATTTTTATGCTATGAGATATTCCAACAAATTCTCCTTTTTCATTTGTTGCAGTTATAGTCCCTATTCCAGATACATATTCTTTAAATACATACATTCTAAGTTCATCTGTAGTCATCTTTTTTATATAGTTTTTTCCTTGTCTTGATAGTTCTATTAATATATCTTGATTTTTTAATTTCATAATTTCATTTATTTTATCAATATCTTTTGTTCTTTTAAGCTTATATTTTACTGATAATATTATATCACCATATTCTAAATCTTTTGCACTTTCGCTTAATATTTGGTATACATAAGGATACGTTAATTCTAGATTTAATCCAACAACTTCTCCACTTGGAACTAACTTTATGTTATCTTGCTTAACTGTATCCTGACCAAAAATTAATGAGGTTGTAAATGCAATTGTTATAATTAAAGTTAAAATTAATGATTTTAATAATTTCATTATGTCAACTCCTTTAATGTCTATTTTTAATTTTAGGATATGTAATATTTTATATTTTACTTTGTAAATTTTTTGAATATATTATATTAATAAAATAAAAAATAACTATTGAGGTGATTTTTAATGAATTGTGAACAAAATCAATTATTTATCTCTCTAGAGATATTATTTTTATCACTTATTATTTATTTACTTATAACTAAGGTTGATTGGGAATATATACTTTAAAAGTTTTTATATTTACATAAGTCATATTGTATACAATGAAAATATATAAATAATATTATTATAAAATAATTAATGCCTTTGAGATTAAAATTAATAATGCTTAATATTATATTAAAATTACTAAAAATTTAATGTGAATAAAAGACTAGAGTTATCTAGTCTTTTATAATATATGTTATATAGTATTGTAGAAGTCTTTATTAGTAGGTTTATATAAATCTTTTAAATTTCTGCTATGCCTAAACTTAGACATCTCTTCATAAATCTTAACTCTTGCTTTGTTTATATCTCCAATGGGTTTGTGTTCAATTAAACTATGTCCAGGAGAAAAAGATAAATTTTCGGCTAACTTATATCTTTCTTTTGTTGCAAATCTTTGCATAGGAATTTTTATAGTTGCTAGTTTTACTATTTTTGATTTTCTCATATCCCATACTATAGATGCATCATTTATAGGCATTTCATTTTCATTTGTTTGAATTTGTATTAAAAAGTCAAATGTAGCTTCATGTTCTTTTAAATGTTTTTGCATATTCTCACTTAAATAAGTAGGAGTTAATTTTTTAGGAAGTTCACTTTTATATGATGATGTAGGTACTAATATATATTTTACTATTTTATCTCCAAACATATATGGTGTAATACTAAAGTAACTTACATCAAGTGGACTGGTTTCATGCTTCATATTTTTTATAAATTTTATTATTAGTCCTATTTTTCTTTGAATTAATAATTTTGCTCCAAATATTAATGGATTTGATTTTGTAGTATAGTAAATAGCATCATGAAATAACTTTAATGTTCCAATTGGCATTATTTGAGTATTTATAAGTAAAAAATCTTGTGTGTTATTTTCATTAGAATTACATTTTTCTCTATCTACTTCTAGTAACTTTATAGCAAAACCTCTAATATCTTTTAAATTATCTCCTTTAACTTTATTACTTGAATTAGATATTCGTATAAATGCATTATATTTTTTATAATCTTTAAATACTCCTATTTGGTATTCTTTTGGTAAATTTTCATTTACTATAAACTCTGCTTTTAATAAACCTAAACATTTAGAATGGGCTTCTCTTTTTGTATGATTTTTTTATAATTTTTTATAGTTTTTTCTTTTAACATATTTATTATATTTTTTGTTAGATCTTCATTATTATAATTTTTCAATATTTTTCTCCTTATACAATTAATTTTATTATTTAGATTATTATTAAAATTTGAATTATATATACATTTGAAATATATATAATTCAAATTTTAATACCTGTTAGGGTATTTATTTTTATATTGTATCTTTTCAGATAAATAAAAAAAGTTATAAACATAATAATATATGGTTATAACTTTTTTTGAATATATTTTTAATCTAAATAAAATCTATAAGTAGTTTTTTGAATATATTTTTCACCTTTATTTAATATAGAATCTTCTATAAAACACATATCTTTTCCTATTGGTGGTGCTTGTGTTTCAAAACATATACCATATCTTCTTTGAGTTTTTTTACCATTGTAAAGTTCTATATCATCAGGGAAATTCATACTGTATATAACTACACAGTCTTGATTTGTATCAATCGTCATGTTTCTACCTGATATTATATCATTTAATTTTATTTGATTTTGACTATTATTTAATATAAATACATGATCATAACCATGTCCAATTTTAATTTGTTTATGATCATCATCAATTCTATTACCTATCATCATTTTTTTCTTAAAATCAAATGGAGTATTTTCTACATTTATTTTTTTGCCTGTTGGTATACAAGTTTGATCAAGTTCTAATATATAATCACAATCTATTTTTAAATATTCATCTGTTATCGGTCTTTTTATATCTCCACTTAAATTAAAATAACTATGATTAGTCATATTCACCAATGTTTTTTTGTCGCTTATTGCTTCATAAGTTTGTTCTATTTTGTAATCTTCATATATTTTAAAGCTTACACATAAATCTAAATTTCCTGGATAGTTTTCTTCCATATCTAAAGATTTAGTATATAATTTTAAAGTTATATTATCTTCTTCTTCTCTTATTTTTACATCCCAAATTTTAGAATTAAATCCCTTGTTTCCTCCATGACCTTGATGAGGATTATAATTTTTAGCTAAATCATAATTTACGCCATCTATAGATATTTGTCCTTCACAAATTCTTCCTGAAGTTCTTCCTATTATTGCTCCAAAATAAGATGGATTTTGTATGTAACTTTCTATATCTTTATATCCTACTATAATATTTTCTAAAATTCCGTTTTTATCTGGTGTTATTATTTTAGTTATTATACCGCCTAAATTAAGTATTTCTACTTCAAACCCATTATTAAATTTTACATTATATGCTATTATATCTTTATTATCTATATTTTTTAGTAATGTTTTTGTTAACTTCATTACTTTATCTCCCCCCTTATCAATTATATAATTACATATTATCATATCTTATACATATCATACAATAAATAGTAAAACTTTCTCATACTTTATTATTTTAAATTTTTGTTATATATTAATTAATTTATATATTGTTTTACATAAAATTATAAGGTATTTATTAATATATTAATGCTATAAAAATAAATTTATATATCAGTAATTATAATTAGCATCTATAAATTTAAATTTTATTATATATTTTTCTATTTATAATAATATAGGCTAAATTTAAATAATATATCACTATTTAAATTTAGCCTAATTTTTATTGTTATGATATTCTTTTAGTTTCAGTTACATTATTTTCCTTATTTATTTTTATTATCATAGAACATGATATTACTAATCCTATATAAGCAATTATTGAATATATTATAGTACTTGTCCATCCAATAGTCCATCCAAAATTATCTATTATCATACCAAACAGAGGGCTACCTATAGCAAATCCTACTGCAAAAAATATTTGTATTATTCCAAGTATTGTACTATATTCTCTATCTCCAAATAATGCACCAGTCATATATGAAGGACCCATAATATATGAAAACATAGATATACCAAAACATATTGAGAATAGATATCCAAGTGAATTAATATCTCTTAAAAAAATTAAGCATAAGCATGATATTACAACTAATACTCCTGAAAAAGAATATGATTTAGATAATCCAAATTTATCAAATAGCATACCACCTAAAATTGTACCAAATATTGAAAATAATCCAAACATAGAAGCAATTGTTGCAGATGGTATTAATAAAATACCTGCTTCTTCTAGATTTTGTAAATATGCTATAAATTGTAATGCTATACCTGCAACATAAAATCCAACAAATATAAATGATATCCCTATCATCCAAAATTGTGGAATTTTAGTAACTTCAGAAATTGTATATCCCCAACTTACATGATGAGTAGAATCTTCATTGCTTTTTTTCTTTCTAGGAATATTAGATTCTAATTCTTCTTTTGATTTAGGCATTCTTACAAAGAATATTGATAATATTAGAGATACAACTAAAGCAATTGCACCAAATCTTATATACGCACCTTTATATCCTATAGCTGGATCAGATAACCATCTACCAGCTATCATTTGTAAAAATATATTACCTAATCCTCCACCTGCAAATGCAATACCCATTGCAGTTCCTTTATTAACTTTAAACCAAGCATTTATAAGAGTTGGCACACCTATAGATGATACTATTGCTACACCAACCTGTACTACTCCTGCTAATATATAATATGCTATTAAGTAGTTTCCTGCAAAGGAAAATGCCATAAATCCTACACCAACTAAAATAGAACCAATAATGTAAAGAGTTTTTGCACTAACCTTTGTAAATAGTTTACCTATAAATGGAGAACAAATAGCTGATATTATTGTTCCTACTGTAAACATTAATGAAAATGATGCATAACTAAATCCTTCTGCTTTTACTACATAGTTTATAAATGTAGGTGGTAAATTAGATGCTACACCAAATGGTATTGCTTGAATAAGTAAACATACAGCAACAATTACCCAACCATAAAAGAATTTTTTTTGTTTATGATTTTCGTTTATATCCATAACTTCAAATCCTCCTTGCTAAAAATATTCTTCTATGAAATAATATTGAATATAACTAATAAATTTTATAATCAATAAATTATTTCAACTGTATTTATATGTTTAGCAATAATAAAAAAAAAATGTATCTTTTATACTAATTAATTATTTTATTTTTTATTGATGTATGAAAATTGTAATTTTAAGCATTTATTATTTCTTTAATTTAAGTAAAAAATAACAATATACTACATATATTACAATGTAGTATATTGTTATTTTTTAACTTTTTTATTATTATATTTATATTTAAGCATCAATGTAGTAAGTAGTATACCTATAATACTACCCGTAGAATCTATGATTACATCTCTAAATTCTCCACTTCTTCCAGGTATGAATAATTGATGAAATTCATCGCTACATGCATATAAAAATGTAGTAAAAAATGAAATTATAGAAGCTTTATTTATATCTTCTTCATAACATGCCATAAATAAAAGTATTGCTAAAAGGCAATATGAAAACATATGTGCACCTTTTCTTACTATAAATTCTCCAATATTAATACTTGTAAGATAATCCATTATATTACCTATTAACGGTAATTTACTTATAATATTTATTGTATTTCCAGAATGTATAGATGAGATTGATGCTGGTTGATTAGACATATAAAATATTACAATCATCCATATTATAGCTAATACTATACAAATTTTTTTTCTCATAATAATATCCTCTTTTTTAATTTTCATATAAGAAATTATATCATAAATTTAAGTAATTAATTATAAGAACTATTCAAAAAAATTTTAAAGTTAACACTAAAGATGTATTTACTTATTAATAAACAAAATACCCAATAGAGTAATATTATTCTATTGGGTATAACTTAAGTTTTAATATTATTAATTTTATAATTATGCAGTTTCATTTGATTCTTTTTTCGATTTTATCTTCTTTAGCTCAACATTAGGTTCACTTGGTAAAGCAAACTTTGGGATAAATCTATCTAAACCAGTTAAGGTTAATATAAGCATAGATCCTACAGCAACAAATGCCAGTATATTATATTTAATTATATCCATTGCTATAAATTGATGTAGAGGATATACTGCAGATAAAATTCCTAGATAAAATCCTATGTAAACATGCCAAGGTATTAATTGAGATCCAAATACTCCTAAAGCATCTGATAATGTCGCATTTCTTAAACGTAACTTATACATATCTTCTTCGCTACCTTCTACATTATTTTCAACTAATTCTCTAGTTATAGGACCCATAGTAACTATTTGAGCCATCTCATCAGATAAAGCAGCATTTCCTGCAATACATAATAACCCATTCATAAACATTAATTGTCTTACATTCTTAGCACACTTCATAATAGCTTTAGATAATGGTTCAAATGCATTTATCTTTGACATTATTCCACTAAACGCACCAACCCACATCATCATTACTATAACCCAAGAACCTGCACCTTCAAATCCTGTATATATTAATTCTAAGAAAGAAGTTAAAGATTCTACAGTTCCAGCAAACGTTCCTAGTATAAAAGATGAAACTATACCTACTGTTAAACATAATAATGTTGGAAGTCCCTTTATAGCAAATACTAAAACAAGTAATAGTGGAATTGCCATGTAATATGGAACACCTTCTTTTACTTGATTAAGTAAATCTACAGCAGATGCTCTTTCTATAGATAGAGCTTCCATAACTTCTTTAGGTATTGCATCTATAACAAGACTAGCATTTGCAACTTCATTTGGTAATCCCATCAAATTGCTTATCATAAATACAATAAAAGCTGAAATTATTAAACAACTTATTGACCAAAATCCTTGATGTTTTATTCTATCAATCACTTCTACATCTTGAATTCCTGAACTTACAACTGTAGTATCTGATATAAGTCCTATATTATCACCAAAACAAGCTCCTCCAGCTATTGAAGCAGTTGTTAGTAATATATTTCCTCCTACTATATGATTTAACCATAAAAATATTGGAGCACATGCTGCAAAAGTTCCCCATGAAGTTCCTGTTGCGATTGATAGTATAGACGTAACTAATAAACCTACAACTGCAACTGTTCTAGCAGTTAACCCTAAATTAAGTGCTATATTAACTATAGAGGCCCCAACTCCAGTTGACATAAATACCTCTGCCATTGCATATGCAAACATTAATATAAAGAAAACTAGATTTAAATTTTTTATATTGTCAATAGCACAATCAACTAAATCATTAAATTTAAGTTTATCTGTTATAGATGCTACTATAAATGCATATATGGTAGCTATTGGTGCTGCAATTAAGCAATCCATACCTGAAATCATTAAACCTGCAAGCATAAATACTGGTGAAAATTTAAACAGTCCAATACATAATTCCATGAAATAATCCCCCCTTATATAATATGTAATTGATAATGTATATAATTTAGATTTAAACCTAACACTATCCAGTATTTGTAAATGACTACATTAATCTAATAAGTCTTTGTATTTTTAATATTTAGTAACACTTCTTGATCACCAAAAAAACAATATTATATATTTAAATATTTTGTCATACCTGTCATCGTATTATATCATTTTGATTAATTTATATATTAAAATTTAGGAATATATTTCTGTCTATATAACAAATTTAAGTTAATTATAAAAATTTTACAGAATATTTTCAACATTATGTAATAAATTTATTAACTTTTATGTAATAGAAAAAACTATTGACATATATATATTATAGGCACCCATTATTAAGTGAGTGCCTTGATATCAATATTAATTTAAATTTTATTTTACGTAACTTTTTATTTATTTCATAACTCTCATTGCATTTAATACTGCTATTAAAGCAACTCCTACATCTGCAAATATTGCTTCCCACATAGTTGCAACTCCACCTGCACTTAGTAGTAATACTACTAATTTAACACTTAATGCAAATACAATATTTTGCCATACTATTTTATTTGTCTTTCTTGCTATTTCTATTGATTTAGCAATTTTACTTGGTTCATCTGTCATTAAAACTACATCAGCTGCCTCTATTGCTGCATCTGATCCTAGTGCTCCCATTGCTATACCAACATCTGCTCTTGCAAGTACTGGAGCATCATTTATACCATCTCCAACAAATGCAACTTTTTCTTTTTCTGATTTATTTTTAAATATTTCTTCTAATCTATCAACCTTTTCATTAGGTAATAAATTTGAATAAACTTTATCTATTCCTAATTCACTAGCAATCTTATTTGCTACTTTTTCATTATCCCCTGTTAACATTACAACTTCTTTAACACCATTTATCTTTAAATTCTTTATAGCTTCTTTACTATCTTCTTTTACTTCGTCAGATATTACTATATAACCTTTATAAATTCCATTAACTGCTATATAAACTATTGTTCCTACATCCTCAGTTGGTAAATAGAATATATTTTCTTTTTTCATTAATTTATCGTTACCTGCTAATATGTTTAAACCTTTATATTTTATTTTTATACCATGTGCTGCTATTTCTTCAAAATCATTTATTTTTTCTAAGTCTATTTTTTCTTTATAATAACTTAATATAGATTTTGCTATTGGATGGTTTGAGTTTGCTTCTGCATATGCAGCATATTCTATTAACTCTTTTTCACTTATTCCAACAGGAGATATATTTGTTACTTTAAATACACCTTTTGTAAGTGTACCAGTTTTGTCAAATACTACTGTATCAATATTTTTAAGTGCTTCTAAATAGTTACTTCCCTTTATTAATATACCCTGTTTAGACGAATTACCAATTCCACTAAAGAATGATAATGGTATTGATAAAACTAATGCACAAGGACAAGAAACAACTAAAAATACTAGTCCTCTATAAAACCAATCTAAAAATTCAGCATTAGGTACTACTAGTGGTGGTATAAATGCTATTGCCATAGCAGAGAATAATACAAATGGTGTATAGTATTTTGCAAACTTACTTATAAAGTTTTCTGTTTTAGATTTTTTACTACTTGCATTTTCAACTAAATCAAGTATTTTTGAAACTGTTGATTCTCCAAACTCTTTAGTTACTTCAATTGTTAATAATGCATTTTTATTTATAAATCCTGATAATGCAGCTTCTCCTACACCTAATTCTCTAAGAACTGATTCTCCTGTAAGTGCTGATGTATCAACCATTGAAAATCCATCTACTACTACTCCATCTAAAGGTATTTTTTCACCTGGTTTAATAACTATTATATCTCCAATACTTACATCTTCTGGAGAAACTACTTTTATTTCTGATCCAACTTTTAAGTTGGCAGAATCTGATCTTATTTGCATAAGCGAAGTTATTGACTTTCTAGATTTTCCTACTGCTATACCTTGTAAGTATTCACCTATTTTATAAAAAAGCATAACTCCTACCGCTTCTGGTACTTCTCCTATTATAACAGCTCCTATTGTTGCTATAGACATTAAGAAGTTTTCATCAAATATACGACCTTTTGATGCATTTTTTAATGCTTTTAATAACACGTCTGAACCTACTATTAAATAAACTATTAAGAATACTATATTAACAAACTTACTTTCAAATCCAGTTGCAGTTTGGAAAATTCCAAAGATATACATTATACTACCTATAATTAATTTTATTAAATCACCTTTATTTGAAGTTTCAACTTCTTCTACGGCTTCTTTTTTGTTTTCTTTATTTATATCTGAAAAATTAACCTTTATATCAAGTCCTGGTTCTGTAGCATTTATTATCTTTATAATTTCTTCTGTAACTACCTTTTCATCTACGTTTTTAGCTACTTCAAATGTAAGTTTTTTACTTATAAAGTTTAAGTTAGATTGTAATACATTGTCTAATTTTGATACTTTATTTCCTATTTCTTCTGAACAATGAGCACAATTTAATCCACCTAATGTAATTTCAACTTTTTTATTATTTTTATTTTCATTTTTTAATACTTTTATATCAAGTCCTGGCTCTGTATCATTTACTATTTGAATTACTTTTTCTATAGTTAAATTTTCATTAACATTTTTATTTATTTCTATTGTAAGTTTTTTATTTAAAAAGTTTAAATTACAAGATTCTATTTCTTCTAATTTAGATACTTTATCATTAATGATTTCTGCACAATGAGCACAGTTTAAGCCACCTAGTATTATCTCTTTTTTACTTATACTACAAGCTCCCACAAAATCATCTCCTATCTTTTATATCTCTCTTGTATGTGCTCAAGTCCGCAATTAAATATTTGACTTATATGACAATCATCTAGAGAGTAAAAAACTACCTTTCCTTCTTTTCTAAATTTAACTAATCTAGCTTGTTTTAATACCCTAAGTTGATGTGATATTGACGAATGAGTCATATCTAAAAGTTTTGCTATATCGCAAACACACATCTCCTGTTCTGATAGTGCGTATAATATTCTTACTCTTGTTGTGTCTCCAAATACTTTAAATAGTTCGGCTAATTCATATAACATTTCTGTATCAGGCATTTCAGCTCTCACAGAATCAACTACATCAGCATGAAGTTCATTAATACAACATACATCTATATCTTTCATAT
>DHKFR23503__coassemble_1056_pt1 | contig 10728 bp, 5 predicted proteins | sample DHKFR23503__metabat2_high_PE_003 | metagenome-assembled genome bin DHKFR23503
CCAGAAATACTTAATTTAACTTTCCAAAAGGAACAAACTTTAAGATATGGAGAAAATCCACATCAAGAAGGTGTATTATATAGTCAACCAAATGCAAAAAATCCTATATTAAATTATGAACAATTAAATGGAAAAGAGCTTTCCTTCAATAATATAAATGATTTACATGGATGCTTAGAAGTCATGAGAGAGTTTAAAGATAATGAAGAAGTTGTCTCAGTAGCTATAAAACATACTAATCCATGTGGAGTAGGACTTGGAAAAGATGCCTTTGAAGCATACACAAAATGTTATGAAGCTGATACTGTTTCAATATTTGGTGGAATAGTAGGAATAACTTCAACAGTAGATGTAGAAACTGCTAAAAAATTAAATGAAATATTTTTAGAAATAGTAGTAGCTTATGATTTTACTGAAGAAGCTTTAGAAGTTTTAAAGCAAAAGAAAAATTTAAGAGTATTAAAGTTAGCTAAAATTGAAGATAGCCTACAACCGTATGATATGAAATATTTAGATGGTAAGTTATTAGTACAAGATAAAAACAATGCATTAGCACAAAAGTATGAAACGGTAACTAAAATAGAGCCGACTAAAGAACAACTAGAAGATATGGAATTTGGTATGAAAATAGTAAAGAATATGAAATCAAATGCCATAGTCATAGTTAAAGATGGTCAAACATTAGCATCAGGTTGTGGTCAAACATCAAGAATATGGGCATTAAAAAATGCTTTAGAAAACAATAAAGATAAAGATTTTACTGGCGCAGTACTTGCTTCAGATGCATTCTTCCCATTTGATGATTGCGTAACATTAGCTAATGCATACGGAATAAAAGCAGTGGTTCAACCAGGTGGTTCAATTAAAGATCAAGATTCAATAGACGCTTGTAATAAATATGAAATGACAATGGTGTTTACAGGAACAAGACACTTTAAACACTAGGGGGTAAATTATGAAAATATTAATCGTAGGCGGTGGCGGTAGAGAACACGCCATAGCTTGGAAATTAAGTAAAGAGAATAATGTTGAAAAAATCTATTGTGCTCCAGGTAATGCAGGGATAGCAAAAGTTGCACAATGTGTAAATATAAGTGATAGCGATATAGAAAATTTAGTAAAGTTTGCAAAAGAAAATAATATAGACTTAACTGTAGTTGGACCAGAAGTTCCACTTGTAAATGGTATAGTAGATGAATTTGAAAAAGAAGGTCTTAAAATATTTGGACCAAACAAAGAATGTTCTACATTTGAGGGAAGTAAATCATTTTCTAAAGACTTTATGATAAGGCATAATATACCAACTGCTAAATATAAAGAATATACAAATTTAGATGAAGCTATAAGCGAAATCGATAGTTTTGGATATCCAGTGGTCATAAAAGCTGATGGGTTGGCAGCTGGAAAAGGTGTTGTAATACCAGAAAATAGAGAAGATGCTATAAATACTTTAAAGGAAATGATGAGTGATAAAAAGTTTGGAAGTGCGGGGGATAAAGTAGTAATAGAAGAGTTTTTATCAGGTATTGAAACTTCTATATTAGCATTTGTAGATAACGATACAATAGTTCCTATGGTAAGTGCTAAAGATCACAAGAAAGTATACAACTTTGAAAAAGGTCCAAATACAGGAGGAATGGGTACTTTTTCTCCAAGTGAAATCTATACAGATGAGTTGTCTAAAGAAATAAGCGAGAAAGTATTAAATAGAACTTTAGAAGGTTTCAAAAAAGATAATTTAAATTATAAAGGAGTATTATTTATAGGACTTATGATAACTGAAGATGGTCCAAAGGTACTTGAATATAATGTAAGATTTGGAGATCCTGAAACTCAATCTGTTTTATTCAGATTAGAAACTGACTTACATAAAATAATGGAAGCTATATTAGATAATAAATTAAAAGATATAGAAATTAATTATAAAAAAGAAGAAGCTGTTTGTGTAATGCTTACATCAGGTGGATACCCAGAAGATTATGAAAAAGGTAAAGTGATAACTGGTCTTGAAGATTTAGATGAAGATATAGTTGTATTTCATAGTGGAACTAAGATGTTAGACGGAAACTTAGTTACTAATGGTGGTAGAGTTATAGGAATAACAACAAGTGCAGGCAGTGTAGAAGAAGCTGCTAAAAAGGTATATAAAAATATAGAGAAAATAAACTTTGAAGGAATGCATTATAGAACTGATATAGGGATTAAGTTTTGTGAAGAAATATCTTTCTAAGTATGAATCTTAAAATCAGATAAAATAGTTAGGGATTTAATTAAAAAATAGATTTTATGGCTTAAATAATAAAATTTAAGTCATAAAATCTGACTTATAATAAGTGACTCGTTACCAGGTTGTTTAAATCATATATTTGAGCAATGTGTTAACGAGCTACCTAGTTAGTATTGTCATTTTAATTATATAAAAAGGGAGAAAAGATATGTTAAGTACTATAAGTTTAGAGTCAAGTGTTAGAAGAATATTAGTTGAAAAAAGACAAGGATTTGACCTTGAAGCTAAAGCTTTAAAAAAGGATTTAATAGAAAGTTTACACATAGATACTATAGAAAACGTAAGAATTTTAAATAGATATGACATAGAAGGAATAGATGGAGAAGTATATGAAAATGCAGCAAAAACAATATTTTCAGAGCCTAACTTAGATATTGTTTATCATGAAACACTAGAGTTTAATGAAGGGGAAAGAGTATTTGCTATAGAATATCTTCCAGGTCAATATGATCAAAGAGGAGATTGGGCAGCTCAATGTATACAAATAGTAAATGAAGGTAATAGACCAGAAATAAATACTGCTAAATTATATATATTAACAGGAAATATAACAGATGAACAGTTTGATAAAATAAAAGATTATATAATAAATCCAGTTGATAGTAGAGAAGCTTCTTTAGAAAAACCAGAAAGTTTAAAGATGGAAACAGAAATTCCTACAGAAGTAGAAATACTAGATGGATTTATAGATTTAAATGAAGAAGGGTTAAAAGTATTTTTAAAGAATAACGGACTTGCTATGACATTAGGGGATTTATCTCATGTTCAAGGATATTTTAAAAATACTGAAAAGAGAAATCCTACAATAACAGAGATAAAAGTATTAGATACTTATTGGTCAGATCACTGTAGACATACGACATTCATGACTGAAATAGAAGATGTAAAAATAGAAAGTGGTAAGTACACAGATATAATAAAAGAAGCTTATGATATGTATCTTGAATCAAGAAAAAATGTTTATGTAGATAGACAAAAAGATATATGCTTAATGGATATAGCAACTATAGCTATGAAAGAATTAAGAAAACAAGGTAAATTAGAAGATTTAGATGTAAGTGAAGAAATAAATGCTTGTAGTATAAATGTTGATGTTGAAATAGATGGAAAAGTAGAACCATATTTAGTAATGTTCAAAAATGAAACGCACAACCATCCAACAGAAATAGAACCATTTGGTGGAGCTGCAACTTGTTTAGGTGGGGCAATAAGAGACCCATTATCAGGAAGAAGTTATGTATATCAAGCAATGAGAGTAACAGGAAGTGCAGATCCAAGAACAACTTTAGAGGATACATTGCCAGGTAAGCTTATGCAAAGAAAAATAACTACTGAGGCTGCTCATGGATATAGTTCATATGGTAACCAAATAGGACTTACAACAGGGCAAGTTGCAGAAGTTTATGATGAAGACTTCGTTGCAAAGAGAATGGAAATCGGTGCAGTAATAGCTGCAGCTCCTAAAGAAAATGTAGTAAGAGAAGTTCCACAAAATGGTGACATAGTTATACTTCTTGGAGGAAAAACAGGAAGAGATGGATGTGGAGGAGCTACAGGTTCATCTAAAGAGCATAGCGAAGAATCAATACTTACTTGTAGCGCAGAAGTTCAAAAAGGAGATGCACCAAATGAGAGAAAGATACAAAGATTCTTCAGAAATAAAGAAGTAGCACAAATGATAAAAAGATGTAATGACTTCGGAGCAGGTGGAGTATGTGTTGCTATAGGAGAAGTTGCAGATAGTTTAGATATAAATCTAGATTTAGTTCCTAAAAAATATGATGGACTTGATGGAACTGAAATAGCTATATCAGAATCGCAAGAACGTATGGCAGTAGTTATAAATGCTTCTAATAAAGATAAATTCATAGACTTAGCAAGACAAGAAAACTTAGAGGCAACTCATGTAGCTACAGTAACTGATACTGGATATATGAGAATGTTCTGGAATGGTAAAGCAATAGTTAATATGAGTAGAGAGTTTATTGATACTAATGGAGTTAAGCAAACCACTAAAGTTCATGTTGATAAAGTTAATGAAGAAAACACATTCTTTGGTAGTAAAGTAGAAGAAAGAGAATGTGAATTAGCATTAGATGCAAACATAAAAGATAAGTTTATAGAAGTAATGTCTGACTTAAATGTTTGTTCTAAAAAAGGATTAGTAGAAAGATTTGATAATACAATAGGAAGTAATACTGTACTTATGCCATTTGGAGGAAAGTATCAAGCAACAGAAGCTCAAGGTATGGTAGCTAAAATACCTGTACTTGGTGGAGAAACTAATACTTCAACAATAATGACATATGGATATAACCCTAAAATAGGAAAATGGAGTCCGTTCCACGGTGCATTATATGCAGTAGTTGAATCTGTGTGTAAAGTTGTTGCTATTGGGGGTAAATATGATTCAATAAGACTTACTTTACAAGAGTATTTTGAAAAACTTGGGGATAACCCGACAAAATGGGGTAAACCATTTGCAGCACTTTTAGGTGCATATTACGCTCAAAATAGACTTGAGATACCTGCAATAGGTGGGAAAGATAGTATGTCTGGAACATTTAAAGATATAGATGTACCACCAACATTAGTATCATTTGCAGTGAATACTGTGGATGCAGGGTATGTAGTTTCACCAGAATTTAAGAAAACTAATTCACAAGTTGTAATGTTATCAACAGATAGATTAGAAAATGATGTAGTTGACTTTGAAATGTTAAAGAAAAACCTAGATAAAGTAACAGAACTTATACACAATAAACAGGTATTATCAACATATGCACTTGGATTTGGTGGTATAGGGGAAGCTATAAGTAAAATGGCATTTGGTAATAGAATAGGATTTAAGTTCAATGAAGGAATAAAAGACTTATTTAAACCTAACTATGGAAATATAGTACTTGAATTAGCAAGTGAAGATTTAAGTTTATTAGATGGATATAACTATATAGTACTAGGGTCTACAACAGAAGAACAAAGTATAATAATAGAAAATGAAGAAATATCATTAGAAGAATTATATAATGCTCATTGTGAAACACTAGAGCCCATATTCCCAACTAAGTCAGTAGATATAAAAGAAAAGATAGAGACTATAAACTTTATATCTCAAGGTGAAGCTAAAAAATCATCTATAACTATCGCAAAACCAAGGGTATTTATACCAACGTTCCCTGGAACAAACTGTGAATACGACTTACAAAGAGCTTTTGAAAAAGCAGGAGCAAACACAAATATAGAAGTGTTTAAAAACTTAACATATAAAGATATAGAAGACTCTATAGAAACTATAGTTAACCAAATACGTAAGTCACAAATAATAATGTTACCAGGAGGGTTCAGTGCAGGTGATGAGCCAGATGGTTCAGCTAAGTTTATGGCTACAGTATTTAGAAATCCTAAAGTTGCTGAAGCTGTTAATGAATTCTTAACTAAGCAAGATGGATTAATGCTAGGGATATGTAACGGATTCCAAGCACTTATAAAACTTGGATTAGTTCCATATGGTGAAATAAGAGAAACTACAGTTGATGCACCTACATTAACTTATAATAACATAGGTAGACATCAATCTAAGATAGTTAGAACAAGAATAGCTTCGAACAAATCTCCTTGGTTAGCGGCTACAGAAGTTGGAGATACTCACAGTATAGCCATATCTCATGGAGAAGGTAAATTTGTTGCTAGTGAAGAAGTTATGAGACAGTTAATAGCTAACGGTCAAATAGCTACTCAGTATGTAGATTTCAATGATAATGCTACATATGATATAGATTTTAATCCAAATGGTTCAACTTATGCAGTTGAAGGTATAACAAGTGCTGATGGTAGAATATTTGGTAAAATGGGTCATTCTGAGAGAATTGGAGAGCATGTTATAAAGAATATAATAGGTGAAAAGGATCAAAAGATATTTGAATCTGGAGTAAATTACTTTAAATAAGATTTTATTAAATAATAGTATATTGATTTATCAATATGCTATTCTTTTTTTATGTAAAAATAAAATGCAACTCTATTAATATATCGTGCATCTAATATATGTAATCATGATTACAAGGGAGGATATAATGATTGAAAATATAGCAATAAAAAGGATAGGTTTTCTTAATAAAAAACAAAGGGAATATACGGAATATAAATTAGTACAACAAGCTCAAAATGGATGCGATGAATCTTTTGAGAAGTTGATAAACTCTTATAAAGAGTATTTATACAAGACTGCATTCTTATATGTTAAAAATGAGCATGATGCACTAGATATATATCAAGAAACTGTGTACAAGGCGTATATAAATATATCAAAACTTAGAAATACAAATTTTTTCAAAACCTGGATAACGAAAATATTAATAAATAATGTAAATATGAAAAATAGGCACTACAATAAGTTTCAAGATGGGCAAGTAGAAGATTACATAGGGGAAATTGAATACTCAAATATAGAGGAAAACATAGATTTATATGATGCAATTGATAGATTGGGTGAAAAATATAAAACTCCTGTTATACTTCAATATTTCCATGATTTGACCATACCACAAATTGCAGAGATTATGGAATGTAATGAAAATACAGTAAAGTCATACATAAGACGGGCAAAGAAGAAGTTATATGATATATTGAAGGAGGAAAAATAATGAGTAAATTTGATTATATAAAAATGCCGGATAATATAGATGAAGTAACTAAAAATGCGATAAGAAGAGGGAAAACTAAAAAATATCAATATAAAAAGGTTACAAAAGTGGCAGCATCTATAGCTGTTATATCTACTTTAACTATAACAACTACATTTGCAGTAGAGTATATAATTGATTATTTTAATCATAACAAACAATCACTGTATCTATCAGATAAAAATGATTTTGAAAAAACGAGTAATAATATAAATTTAACAGTAAAGGATAAGGGCATAGAATTTACAATAGATAATATATCAATAGATGATAATTACATAACGGTTTTTCATACATCTAAAAGAGATAAAAATATAAATAAAATAGATAAAGATGCATACCTTGATAATCCAATTATATCTACTTATATGGATGGTGAAAGAATAGAAGAAAGTAGTGGAATAATTGAGCATGAAGCAACTTATATATCTGAAAATGAATTAAAAGGTATGCAAAAAATAGATGTTAGCAGTGTTAATATAGATAATAATGATGAAATTGTATTTAGAGTTAATAATATATTTGGTATAGAAGGTAACTGGGAAATATCACTTAAAGTAGATAAATTAAAATCAGTTAATAATACTTATAATTATAATGTAAATAAAGATTATACAATAAATCAAACTTATGATTATAATAATGAAAAAATAGATATAAAACATAATATTAATGTAGAAAAAGTAACTATATCTCCTTTAGCTAACACAATACGTATAAATGAAAAGCCGACTAAAGTTTTTAAAGATTGGACACCAATGTTAGGAAACTCATTTGCATTATTTGATGATAAGAATAACTCATTAGATGTATTAGATAAAGGAGGAAGTGGTGTTAATACTAAAACTGGAATAGCAAGTAATTCATATGAGTTTTTAAAAGCTGATAAAGATACAAAATTATTAACATTAGTACCAATATCATTTGCTCATAGTGTAGAAAATAAGGAACTAGAGCCTCAAAGTATAGATAATTTACCAATAGTTTTTGAAACTAGTGAATATGGAAAAGTTGTAATAGAAGACATTAAGATAACTGACACAGAAATTAAATATACTTATTATAAAGATGGAGTAGTACCAGGTTATCTTACTTTATGGTTCTATGATGAAGAAGGGGATGAGATAGACATAAGTAGTAGTGTAAAGGAATCGCTAGATAGGCATACTGGTAGATACACAACTATATTAAAATTGGAAGGATATGAAAATGATATTTCTAAAATAAGAAAAATTAAGAAAGTATCTACATTCTCTCATAGTGATATGAAACTACTATACGATCAACAAATTAAGATAGATTTAAAAGAGTAATAATAAAGTTTATTAAAATACAGTATGTTAAGTAAAATTAACTTACTGTATTTTATTTGTGCACAAAATTTATATAATTAATATGTTGTGCTAGTTAATATCTATACAGTATTTTTAATAATTCATTTTTATATAATCAACTATAGTAATTTCAATGACTAAATTTAACTAGCACAACGAGTTAATTATAAAATATATAAATTAGCACTCTATACTTGACAGTGCTAACAAAAGTGATACAATAATACCTATAAAGGGAACTTAATTTTATCCCATAAATTTTTAATTAAAATTAGGAGGAGATAAAATGACAAATCAAAAGGGTAGTATATCAATACATACGGAAAATATTTTTCCGATCATAAAGAAATGGTTATATTCAGACAAAGATATATTTATAAGAGAACTTATAAGTAATGGTTGCGATGCAGTAAATAAATACAAAAAACTAATTTCATTAGGTGAAGCTAAAGGTAATGCTGATGAAAGTTATAAAATAAAAGTATCTATAGATAAAGAAAATTCAGCACTTATATTTGAAGACAATGGTATAGGTATGACTGCTGAAGAAGTAGAAAAATATATAAATCAGGTTGCATTCTCAGGTGCAGAAGATTTCTTCAACACATATAAAGATAAAATGAATGAAGAAAATGATATAATAGGGCACTTTGGATTAGGATTCTATTCTTCTTTTATGGTATCTAAAAAAGTACAAATAGATACACTATCTTATAAAGAAAATGCAACACCAGTAAGATGGGTAAGTGAAGATGGATTAGAATTTGAATTAACACAATCAGATAGTAGAAAAACAAGAGGAACAACAATTACATTATTCTTAGCAGATGATAGTAAAGAGTTCTTAGAAGAATACACAGTAAGAAATATAATAGATAAATATTGTTCATTCTTGCCAGTTGATATATATTTAGAAACTATAAAAACAGAAGAAACAAAAGAAGATGAAGTAGTAGATACAACACCTATAAATGATACAAATCCATTATGGTTAAAAGCACCAAAAGATTGTACAGATGAAGAATATAAAGAGTTCTATAGAAAAGTATTTAAGACTTTTGATGAGCCATTATTCTGGATACACTTAAATGTGGATTATCCATTTAATTTAAAAGGAATATTATATTTCCCTAAATTAAAAAATGAATTTGAGCTTATAGAAGGTAAAGTTAAATTATACAATAACCAAGTGTTCGTAGCAGATAATATAAAAGAAGTTATACCAGAATTCTTATTATTATTAAAAGGTGTAATAGACTGCCCAGATTTACCTTTAAATGTATCTAGAAGTTTCTTACAAAATGATAGAGATGTAAGTAAAATTTCTAAACATATAGTTAAAAAGGTTGCAGATAAATTAAAATCATTATATAAAAATGAAAGAGAAAATTATGAAAAGTTCTGGGATGATATACAAGTATTTATTAAGTTTGGATGCTTAAAAGATGAAAGCTTCTATGATAAAGTAAAAGATAGTATATTATTCAAAACTATAAACTCACAATATATAACTCTTAATGATTACTTAGAAAATTGTAAAGAAAAACATGAAAACAAGGTATTCTATGTAAGTAATGAAGAGCAACAATCACAATATATAAAGCTATTTAAAGATTATGGATTAGATGCAGTTATATTAGATTCTACAATAGATAATCATTTTATATCTATGATAGAATTTAAAAATCAAGGAGTACACTTTAATAGAATAGACGCAGATTTATCTGATATATTAAAGGAAAATGATAATGAAGATAATAAAGAAATAAAAACTGATATAGAAAACCTATTTAAAGATGTTATAGGTGATAGAATAAATAATTATTCAGTAGAAAGCCTGAAGAGTGAAGATACACCAGCTATTATATTAATTTCAGAGCAATCTAGAAGAATGGCTGAAATGCGTTCTCAATTCGCAGGAATGGACTTTGGTATGAGTTTTGAAGAAGAAAAGACTTTAGTTATAAATAATAATAGTTCTATAGTTAAAAAATTAGTTTCATTAAAAGATGATGAAAGTAAAAAAGAACAAATATCATTAATTTGTAATCAAATAGTAGATATAGCTTTATTATCTAATAAAGAATTAGATTCTAAACAATTAGATGAATTTATAAAGAGAAATAATCAACTTATGAGTATGGTAATTTCATTATAAAATATTATAAATTTATAGAATTAAATAGTAGGAATAAGATAAAATATGTGTTTATTTTGAAGTAATTTATAGTATAATATAAACATAAAGAAATAAAAAAAGAAATTACAGTCTTGTGGAATAGAGTGTGGTTTCTATATAAATAAAAAATTATTTTTTGATGAACTTAATCTTTACATCAAGTTCAAAACCACTCTTTCTATTGCGACTAGAAGAGTGGTTTTTTATTTTATCATATATGTAATTGGTAATTAAACCAATAGCAAT
>DHKFR23503__coassemble_1061_pt1 | contig 10635 bp, 13 predicted proteins | sample DHKFR23503__metabat2_high_PE_003 | metagenome-assembled genome bin DHKFR23503
ATTATTGTTCTTTAATTTTGGTATAGAATACACAAAATTATCTACACACTCTTTTTATAGTATTATAAAATCTATGACAACATCACATATTTAAAAAAATTTAACTAATTATATTATTTAACTTTCTTTACAGTTTGTATATTAGCTATTTTTTTAATTTTATCTAAAGGCATTATAGTTAAAACTATAGTACTAAGTAATCCTTCTACACCTGTTCCTGATAAATTATAAACTATAGAATAAGCTAGTGGATTCCATCCTTGCCATGCATATTCTGCAAAATAAATACATCCAGAAAGTATATGACAAGTTAATCTTAAACATAGTGCAACTATACATCCTATAAATATACTTTTTTTATTTTTTGAACCAAATAATCCGCTAAGTCCAAGTAACATAGTTGGTAGTATATAATCTAGTAAAAACTGAGCAGGATAAATTATGTATGCTGAACCAATTAAACCAATTAAACCTGTTATTAATCCACAAGTCATTCCTGTAATTGGCCCATAAAGTAAGCCTATCATTAAAATTGGAAGTGATGATAATAAATCAATTCCTCCACCTTGTGGATATTGTATAAATTTAATTTTTGATAAAACTACACTACATGCGGCAAATAAAGCTACTATTATCATAGTTTTTGTGTCTAACTTAAATTTTTTTATGTTTAATATATAATACACTATTGGTATTAAACATATAATTAGCAGTATTACATTTAACATTTTAAACCCTCCTTGAAAACATATTATTTATTGTTGCATGCAATAATTTTAATTAAAATATTTACTTCTCCTATAGGTTATTTATAATAAAAAAAGCTATACCTGATATAGGCATAGCTTTTAAATTCATAATTATATAATCATAGTTTGATTATTATACTAATTTATTGTTGCTTTCCTACGCTGGTATTAACCAGATCAGGTCATAAGGGTTGGTATATTACCTCTCAGCCAATGGCACCCCTAGCATTTTTATTTATTTTTAATTTAATTATAGTATATTTTTGTAAAATGTCAATTATTTAATTTTTCTACTTCTAAGTCATAAAGTGTTTTTGTAACTTTTATTATCCTCTGTAATATTTTTATATTTCAATACCTTGTTTTAATTTATATTTGGTATATTTATATTCTATAGTTTTATCGCTATATACCTTTATTTGTTTTGAATTTTCTTTAGCAAATATTCTACTAGTAAATACTACTTCTCCATCATTTATAAATATTTCTAAAATACTTCTATCTGCTAGTATTTTGATTATTTTTTTCATCAAATCTTAATTTACTTAATTCATCTACAGGCATTTGTAATAATTTATTATTTTTTATACTTAATCTTCTTGGCACTGTTAAGCAATGTGCCCACTTATTTTCATCTGTAGGATATGAAACTTCTCCCATTCCGGCCCATGCAAGTAATATTATTTGAGAATCTTTTTTAAATGTTTGCGGTGCATAAAAATCAAATCCCTTTTCAAATTCTTTAATTGTATCTATCTCAAATACTAAGTTATCTAAATTCATATTTCCAATAGCATATACTACATTATATATGTTGTTATAGTCAAATCCTTTAGGATTTACACCTTGTGGTGAAAATATTAATACATCTTTTCCATCTATATTAATATAATCTGGACATTCCCACATGTATCCAAAGTCATTATCTATATTTTTTACTTCTAGTTCTCCTTTGAAGTTCCAATGTATAGAGTTTTCAGATTCATATACTATTATATTCACCTCTTTTTTTAATCTAAATATTGACATTTTACTAACATTTATATACTTTCTCTTTTTATATATTCAAAACCTAATTTTATTTTTATTGTTTTATCATTTTTATTGTTTATCTTATCTATTATAATTTCACCAGCTTTTATTCCACTAGTTTTATAATAATAATGTATAGTTGATAATTTTGGAGAAATAATTTTTGAATATTTTGAATCCCCTATTGATAAAATAGAAATATCTTTTGGTACTTTTAAATTTATTTCTTTTAAAAAATTAATAGCACCCATTGCAATATTATCAGTTGCACAAATTATAGAATCAATTTCTTTATTCAAAGAAAAAATTTCTCTACATTTTTTATAACCTGATTCACTTGAGAAATCTCCAGCTTTTATTAAATCATAATCAACATTTAAATCATTTTCTAAAAGCCCATCAATAAATCCTTTTTCTCTTTCATAACCAACTGCTTTATCATTTTTATAAACTCCAATATAAGCTATATTTTTACGATTTTTCTCCTTTAATTTACTAACCAAAAACTTTACTACGTTATAATCATCATGATAAATACAAGAGTAATTTTCTATATTTTGACCAACAACAACTATAGGAACTTTTATATTTTTCATTATTTCTAAATGTTTTTTTGTAAATTCAGTTGCAACAATTATTATTCCATCAACTTGATTGTTTTTAAATATATTTAAGTATTCAATTTCTTTTTCAATATTTAAATCAGTATTTCCAAGCAAAATATTATAACCAAATTTATTAACTTGACTACTTATTCCATCAACTATTCTACTTATTGTTTCTGAGCTTATTTTAGGAACTATTACGCCAATTAAGTTAGTTTTTTTTGTTCTTAATTGTTTTGCATAAGAAGAGGGAACATAACCCGTTTCATCTATTACTTTTTGAATTTTTTCCTTATTTTCTTTACTAACATATCCATTATTTAAAAATCTTGATACTGTTGTTTTTGAAACTCCACATAATTGTGCTATTTTAGTTATATTCATTAAATTATTCTTCCTTTTTTTATAATAAAATCCCCTTTCTTATTAAAAAAGGGGGATTTTATTATAACATAATTTATAAATTTTTTATATAATCATTTATTTCGTTTAAAGTTGCATAAGAAGCTATTGCACCTTTTTTAGTTGTACTATATCCTGCATAATAATTTGAAAATAATAAGTATTTTCTTAAAGTATTTTCATCTAAATTTTCTAAATCATCTATACCTACATTATCATTTAATAAGCTAAATAAGAAACTTCCAATAAATGAATCTCCTGCTCCAGTTGTGTCAATTGCATCAACAACATTTCCATCTATTTTTACAGTTTTAGTTTTTGTTATTGCCTCTGCTCCATCTTTTCCTTTTGTAAAAAGAACTAGTTTAACATCTCCTTTAAACAAAAATTCTTTTGCTTTTTCTATATCAGTTTCTCCCGTTATAAATTCTAATTCTTCATCAGAAATTTTTATAATATTAGCTAATGGTAAAAATTCTAAAATAGCATCTTTACAATCTTTTTCACTTTCCCAAAGAGGAAGTCTAACATTTGGGTCAAAACTTATTATTGCGTTATTATTTTTTGCATATTCTATAGCTTTTTTATGTGCATATTTCATAGGACATTCAATTAAATCAACCGAACAAAAATGAAGAGTATGACAATCATTAAACCATTGTTGTTTTATTTCACCTTCTTCAAGTAACATATCTGCACTTGGATTTCTGTAAAATGAAAAGTCACGATTTCCATCTTCTTTAAGTGATACAAAAGCAAGTCCTGTATTTGCTTTATTAGTTCTTAAAACATAACTTGTATCAACATTTACATCGTTTAATGTATCAATTATATAATCCCCAAAAGCATCTTTTCCAAGTTTTGATATAAAATTAGACTTTCCACCAAGTTTAGAAACAACTGCACTAACATTTGCAGGTGCTCCTCCTGCTACTCTTTCAAATCCTAAAACTTCTTTTAATGAACATCCTTTTTGATTTGGTATAAAATCAATTAATGCTTCACCAATACTTATAACTTTTTTCATTTTACTCTCCTTTTATATTAAATTTCCCTAATTCATATATTATAACATCTAAATTATTTCCTTTAATGTCAATTCCCTTTTGTTCTTTAGTTGGGTAAAATCTAGAAGTAAAAACTTCTTCTCCATTATTTATAAATATTTCAACAGATGATGTATCAACAAAAATTCTTAAATTTTCTAATTTATCTATATTACAACTTCTATCAGTTCTACCAAAACCAATTTCATTAAAACTTAAAGTAAATAAGTTATCATTTTTATTATACTTTATTTTTAAACCGTCTTTTATAGTTAAATCTAAATCTTTATCTTCATTTTGGTTTATTATTAATTCAAAAGTATCAAATCCTTCATGATAAATGTTATTTTCAACACTTAATTTAACTTCAGATTTTCTAAGATTTTCTAACTCAGAAATTGGTATTTGAATTAATTTGTCATTTTTTATTTCAAGTTGTCTTGGAATAGTTAATGCATGTTGCCAATTATATTCAACTGTTGGATTAGTATAATAATCATCTATATCAGGAAGACCCATCCAACCAATTAAAATAGTTCTACCTTTTGAATCAACAAAAGTTTGAGGTGCATAAAAATCAAATCCTCTATCTATTTCGTCAAAATTATTTAATTTATAATTTTCAGTTTTAAAGTCTCCTTCTAAAAGATAGTATCCTGATTGGTAAATATTATTGTATTTTATTCCATCAGCTTCAATTCCTTGAGGTGAAATTATTAAAACTTTTTTACCATTTAACTCTATTAAGTCTGGACATTCCCACATATAACCGAACTTTTCTTCACTTTTTATAGTGTTTATGTATTTCCAATTTATTAAATCATCACTTTCAAATACAATAATTTGACCTACATCTTCTTTATCTCTTGCACCTTGTACCATATAAAATTTATCATTTTCTTTAAAAACTTTTGGATCTCTTACATGACATGTTAAGTTACTTGGATAATCACTATTTTTCATTAATAATTTTTTATTATTAAAGTTTTTACCATCTTCACTAACTATTAAAACAGTATTATGTTCTCTACCAGAATTTATATAATCATAATCTCCAATATTTTTTACGTTTCCAGTATAGAAAATATTCATCTTTCCATCATGAACTAAAGTTGAACCAGAATATGCTCCATGACAATCATAAGGTTGATCTGAGTAAACTTTTGAATCTAAACTTTCCCAATTTATAAAGTCTTTTGATTTATAATGACCCCAAAATTTTATTCCACCCTTAGCATTAAATGGAGAATATTGATAAAAAACATGATACTCATTATTAAACTCACAAAGACCATTTGGATCATTTAACCAACCAACAGGTGGCATAAGATGAAAGTTTAATCTGTGATAATCACTATTTACCTTTTCTTTATTATTTTCTTCATATAATCTTGTTAATATTTTAAAATCTCTGTTTAAAGCATTCATAAAAATTATTCTCCCTCCTAATATATATTATATATTATTAAAGGTGTCAAAAGACACCTTTAAATTATTTATTTTCATCAAATCCAAGTATAAAAGTAAGACCAAAAGCAACTCCAATAGATATTGCCATCATTATTATATAATGAACTGGTGCATGAAGATGAAGTAAAATACCAAAAATTCCCGTTACTCCTGTTCCTGTTGCACCAAGGCCTATTAATGCTGCATATAATGCACCTGCTGCTGCTCCTATTGATCCTGCAATAAATGGTTTCATAAATCTTAAGTTAACCCCAAATATAGCAGGTTCAGTTATACCAAGCATAGAACTAAGTGCTGCAGGAAATGCTAGCGCTTTTATCTTTTTATTTTTAGACTTTACTGCAACTGCAAGAGCCGCTCCTCCTTGTGCTAGATTAGCTGCTGATGCTATTGGAAGCCAATAAGTAAATCCATATTTTGAAAGTTGACCTATATCAATTATAGAATACATATGATGAATTCCAGTTACAACAGTTGAAGAATATATACCTCCAATTATTGCTCCACCTATTCCAAATGGAATTTGTACAACTTGTTGAACTAAATCTAATATACCATTTTCTAAATAAACAAATATAGGTCCAACTATTGTTAAAGTTAAATATCCTGTTATAAATATTGTCACTAATGGAGTAACAAATAAATCTAATGTTGCTGGTACAATTTTATGAAGTTTATTTTCAATAATACTCATTATATAAACTGCTATAACTATAGGTATAACATGACCTTGATAACCAACTAAAGGTATTTCATAAAGACCAAACCAAACACTTTGCATTGCTTGATATCCTTCATTTGCAACAGTCCATGCATTTTGTAGGTCTGGATGTATCATAATCATAGCCATAACAGCACCTAAAAATTGATTACATCCAAATACTTTCGCACTACTAAATCCTATTAATATTGGTAAGAATGTATATGCTGCATTACTAAATATCTTTAAAAATACAAACCAAGAAGCATTTATATTTACATTAAAATATCCGTTATTTACACCAAAATTTATAGCTTCAGTAACTCCCATCATAAGCCCACAAGCAACTATTGCAGGAATTATAGGAACGAATATATCCCCTAGTGTTTTTATTACCTTCTTAAATTTGTTATCATTTGCACTTGCTGTTTCTTTTAATTCCTCTTTTGAAACTTCTTCTTTTCCTGTTAATTTTAAAAACTCTGCATAAACATGATTTACAATTCCAGTTCCAAAAATTATTTGAAGTTGCCCAGATGCAAAAAACACACCTTTTACACCCTCTGTATCTTCAACAGCTTCTTTATTTACAACATCATTATCTTTTATAACAAGTCTTAATCTTGTTGCACAATGAGCTGCTGAAACTATATTTTCAGAACCTCCGATTTCTTTTAAAATATTTGATGCTATTTTTTTATAATCCATAGATGCCCCCCCTTAAAAAATTTATTTTTATATGGTATCGATTACCTATTTTATATTTTATCTAATGAAAACATTTTTGTAAATAATTTCAAGTCATTTTTTATCGATTTATCTTACTTTTTTTAAATTTTAGCTAACTAAAATTATAATTGAATCTGCTTTATATATATCAACGGTTTAACCTTTCCCTCTAACAATTTTTCTAACACTAATCTCACTAATACCAAACCTTATTGCCATATCCTTATAATCACCACAAAAACTTTCCCTAATAACTCTATCTCTAATAGGCTTAACAATACATCTTTCACTAGGAAGATAAACACTAGTCCCACCAGCACACCTAATAAGATTTTTAAAAGCATCAAGTCCTATAGCACATGCAACAGATTTTAAATTCTCAGGCACATCATCAATAGTTAATTTATTAATCATAAAACCACCTCCATACCTTAATATTTCAATATCTTTATCATCTTTACCTTTGTAAAAAACTTGTAAACTTCTTTACTATATTTTGATAACACTTATTTAATATACTTAACTTAAGATTTAGCTAATAAATCTAAAAAATATATAAGGAGGTAGGTTAAATGTCAGTTTTAGAAGCTAAAAACCCTTCAAGCTTAAAAATTAAATTAGATTTAGGAATGGTTGAGGGTAAAACCAAAGTTAGAAGTAAAACTTTCTCAAATCTAAAACATAATGCATCAGCTCAAGATGTATACGACGTTGCTGAAAGTTTAATGGCTCTACAAGAACATGATGTTTTAGAGACAATAAAAATAGATAACACTACGCTAAATTAAAATTAAAATTAAAAATATTAGGAGGATATATTATGGAAAACAACGTTAATAAAAAATTAATAATGACTTTTAAAACTACTGATGATAAAACAGTTTCTTTATCAATAGATGATCCAAGAGATGATATAAATGAAACTGAAATAAAAGATGCTATGGATTTAGTAGTTTCTAAAAACATATTTGCCCCAGGGGGTGCTGATATTTCTAATGCCGTTAGTGCAAAAGTAGTTGTTACAGATACTACGCCATATGATTTAGTTTTATAAAAGTTTGTTTACTCAAATATTAAAAAGGTCAAGTTTATACTTGGCCTTTTATTTTAAGGAGGGTGGTAACAGTTAGAATAAATCTATAAATATATATAAAAATATTTTAATTATTTATAGATTATGGTACAATCTTATTGAGGTGATAAACTATGAAGTATTACTCAATAGGAGAATTTGCAAATAAAATAGGTAAAACCGTTCAAACACTTAGAAATTGGGATAAAAACGGAACATTGAAACCATCACATATAACATCTGGTGGTACAAGATATTATTCTCAAGAACAACTTAATCATTTTTTAGGATTGAAATCAAAAACTAAGATAGATAAAAAAATTATTGGCTATTGTAGAGTTAATTCTCACAAACAAAAAGACGATCTTGAAAGACAGATTGAAAATGTAAGAACATATATGTATGCTAAAGGTTATCAATTTGAGATTATTTCAGATATCGGGAGTGGAATTAACTACAATAAAAAAGGTTTAAATAAGTTGATAGATATGATTACTAATTCAGAAGTTGATAAAATAGTAGTTCTTTATAAAGATAGATTAATTAGATTTGGGTATGAGTTAATAGAAAATCTTTGTGAAAAATATGGAACTACAATTGAAGTAATTGATAATACCGAAAAAATAGAAGAACAAGAATTAGTAGAAGATTTAATTCAAATAGTTACAATATTTAGTTGTAGGCTTCAAGGTAAAAGAGCAAATAAAGCTAAGAAAATGATTAAGGAGTTAATAGAGGATGATATTGGCGAAAAAAGTTAGACTATATCCAAGCGAAATACAAGAGCAAAAATTATGGAAGTCCGTAGGAACTGCAAGATTTATTTATAATTGGACACTTGCGAAACAAGAAGATAATTATAAAAATGGTGGTAAGTTTATACCTGATGGGGTTCTTAGAAAAGAAATAACTCAACTGAAAAAGAATGAATTAAGTTGGTTAAATGAGGTATCTAATAATGTAGCAAAACAGGCTGTGAAAGATGCTTGTGATGCTTATAAAAGATTTTTCAAGGGATTATCAGATAAGCCTCGATTTAAGAGTAAAAGAAAAAGTAAAAAATCCTTTTATAATGACAATATAAAATTGAAAGTTAAAGAAGGTAAGTTAGTTAATATTGAAAAAGTAGGATGGATTAAAACTAATGAACAGCTACCTATTGGGGTTAAATATAGTAATCCACGAATAAGTTACGATAATAAATATTGGTATATTTCAGTATGTATAGAGCAATATGAAATCCAAGAAGAATTGACGGATGTATCATTAGGAGTAGATTTAGGTTTGAAGGATTTAGCAATATGTTCTGATGGTACAGTATATAAAAATATAAATAAAAATTATGGAGTTAGAAAAATAGAAAAAAGATTACAAAGATTACAAAGACAAGTTAGTAGAAAATATGAAAAAAATAAAAAAGGAAAGGAGTATGTCAAAACTAAAAATATTGTAAAACTTGAAAGACAGATACAACAAATACACAGAAGATTAGCTAATATAAGAAATAACTATCTTCATCAAACTACAACAAGTATAGTGAAAGCCAAGCCGTACAGGGTTGTAATAGAAGATTTAGATGTTTCTAATATGATGAAGAATAAACATTTATCTGATGCTATAAGAAAACAAGGTTTCTATGAATTTAAAAGACAACTTGAATACAAGTGTAAATTTAGAGGGATTGAATTAGTAGTAGCAGATAGATTTTATCCATCATCAAAAACTTGTAGTCACTGTGGAGAGATTAAGAAGGATTTAAAACTTAAAGATAGAGTTTATAAATGTAGATGTGGATTTACTATTGATAGAGATTTGAATGCAAGTATTAATCTTTCAAAATATAAATTAGCATAATATCACTGACAAGATAATGCTAATGTGTAGGATGCGTTGTATCCGAATTTACGCCCTCGGAGAGTTATATCAAACGAAAGTAGATTACTATTATAGTTTTCAAAATCGGACTCGTTGAACAGGGAATTAAACAAGATTTATAGATATTTATAGATTTTTGGCAACGGTTTTTATGAATTCAGATATACAAAATATTATAGCTTCTGTTGGCTTTCCAATTGCCCTTAGTATGTATTTACTAGTTCGCATTGAAGGAAAGCTTCAGACTTTAACTGATAGTATTAATGAATTATCTAAAAATATTATAAGTATGAGGTGATAAGTTTATGAAATTTTACCTAGACTTTGGTCATGGTGGCAAGGATAGTGGTGCTGTTGGTTTTAATGGCACTTTTGAAAGTAATGTTGTTTTAAAAATTGGACTTGTTTTAAAAGAAATGCTTAAAAGTTATAATCATACTGTTATAACTACAAGAGTTGATAATACTTATTATTCTTTAAGTTATAGAACAGATAAAGCAAATAAGTATAATTGTGATTATTTTATTAGTTTACATATGAATTCTTTTTCTAATAGAAATGTTCGTGGTTGTGAGGTTTGGGTTTATGATAAATCTAGTAAGCTTTATAATACTTCTCAAATTATTTGTGATAGTTTGTCTAAATCTTTAAATACTTTAAATCGTGGTGTTAAGATTTCTAAAAATTTTACAGTTTTAAGAAAAAGTAAAATGCCAGCTCTTTTGGTGGAAGTTGATTTTATTTCTAATCCTTTAGTTGAAGGTGTTTGTAGTAGTTATGATTATTGCTATGTTGTTGCTAAAAGTATTTGTAATGCTTTGTTAAAGTTATAAATATACCCCGTCGGTTTTTACGACACTTGTAAAAAAATAGGAGCATAGCTCCTATCCTTCTACTTCGCAATATATTAATATTGTTCATCTATGTTTAAATATCATAATAGAGCAATATCTTT
>DHKFR23503__coassemble_1065_pt1 | contig 10564 bp, 7 predicted proteins | sample DHKFR23503__metabat2_high_PE_003 | metagenome-assembled genome bin DHKFR23503
TTGGTGGGCAACCGCCTGGGAGAGTAGCACGTAGCCACGTAATCTTTTTTTATTTGTAAAAATATAATATATCTGGATATTATTAAATTATTACATTTTTTAGAAAATAGTGTATATAATTTATAAGATTGGAAATAATTATATTGTAAAACTTAATAGTAAATTACTCAATCTCCCCCAATTAAAAGACCTCTATACTTATAGAGGTCTTTTAATTTATGTATAAATACTAAATATAATAGATATTATTAATAAATAAATATAATAAGGTTCAAAATGATATATATTGGGTAAAATATGTAAAAACATATATAGAATAAATAAGTAAATATATTGTTACTGATATAAGTGAAGTTAATTTTATGATATAATTACATTTATTAGAAAATACGTTCGGATTAAGGAGTGAGATATTTGGATTTTGAATTAAAGTCAGATTTTAAACCAACAGGAGATCAGCCACAAGCTATAAAATCTATAGTAAATGCTATAAATAATAATGAAAAATACTCTACACTATTAGGGGTTACAGGGTCGGGAAAAACATTTACAATGGCTAATATAATACAAGAAGTAAAAATGCCAACACTAATACTTGCTCATAATAAAACTTTAGCAGCTCAACTTTATAGTGAGTTTAAAGAATTCTTTCCAAATAATGCAGTTGAATATTTTGTAAGCTATTATGATTACTATCAACCAGAAGCGTATGTAGCTCATAGTGATACATATATAGAGAAAGACGCAAGTATAAATGATGAAATTGATAAACTACGTCATTCAGCAACTGCAGCAATACTAGAAAGAGATGATGTAATAATAATATCATCTGTATCTTGTATTTATGGACTAGGGGACCCAGAAGATTATAGAAAACTTATGTTATCATTAAGACCAGGAATGGAAAGAGATAGAGATGATATCATAAAGAAGCTAATAGAAATACAATATGAAAGAAATGATATAAACTTTACGCGTGGTACTTTTAGAGTAAGAGGAGATATATTAGAGATATTCCCAGCTAATAATGATGAAAGAGCTATAAGAATTGAATTTTTTGGTGATGAAATAGATAGAATAACTGAAATAGATTATGTAACAGGAAAAATTGTAGGAACTAGAAATCATGTTGTTATTTTTCCCGCATCTCATTATGTAACAACGCCAGAGAGGGTTGAAAAAGCTGTTATTGAAATAGAAAAAGAACTAGAGGAAAGAGTAAAATCATTTAAAGGTGATGATAAATTACTAGAAGCTCAAAGAATAGAACAAAGAACTAAATATGATATAGAAATGCTTAAAGAAATAGGTTTCTGCCAAGGTATAGAAAACTACTCAAGACATATAACTGGAAGAAAACCAGGAGAAAAACCATATACATTAATGGACTTTTTCCCAGATGATTATTTAATAATAATAGATGAGTCGCATGTAACTGTTCCTCAAGTTAGAGGTATGTATGCTGGAGATAGATCAAGAAAAGCATCTCTTATAGATAATGGATTTAGATTACCTTCTGCTTATGATAACAGACCATTAAACTTTGATGAATTTGAAGAGAATATTAATCAAATACTATTTGTAACAGCTACACCAGGACCTTATGAATTAGAGCATTCAACAACTATAGCAGAGCAAATAATAAGACCAACAGGATTACTAGATCCTATTGTTGAAGTCAGACCTATAAATAATCAAATAGATGACTTAGTAGTTGAAATAAATAAAGTAATAGAAAAAGAGGAAAGAGTTTTAATAACTACTCTTACTAAGAAAATGAGTGAAGATTTAACTAATTATCTAAAAGAAATAGGAATTAAAGTTAAATATTTACATTCAGATATAGATACTTTAGAAAGAGTAGAAATAATAAGGGATTTAAGACTTGGGAAGTTTGATGTACTAGTTGGTATAAATTTACTTAGGGAAGGTTTAGATATACCGGAGGTTTCATTAGTTGCTATACTTGATGCAGATAAAGAAGGATTTTTACGTTCTGAGACATCTTTGATACAAACAATAGGTAGAGCGGCTAGAAACTCAGAAGGTAAGGTTATAATGTATGCAGATAAGATAACTAAATCTATGGAAAGTGCTATAGCTGAGACAATAAGAAGAAGAGAAATACAGATGTTATATAATGAAGAACATAATATAACACCTACAACAATTAAAAAGAAAGTAAGAGATTCTATAGAAGCTACAGTAGCTGCAGATGAAGAAACTATTTATGGAATAAAAGAGACGGATAATATAGAAGAAATAAAAGAAAATATAACAATACTTCAAGCTGAAATGATGGAAGCTGCTCAAAATTTACAATTTGAAAGAGCAGCAGAGCTTAGAGATAAAATAAAACAACTAGAGGAAAGGATAAATTGTTAAATGGAAGATAAAATCATAATAAAAGGTGCAAAAGAGCATAACTTAAAAAACGTAGACTTAGAACTTCCAAGAAATAAATTTATAGTATTTACTGGATTATCAGGTTCTGGTAAGTCGTCATTAGCATTTGACACTATATATGCAGAAGGTCAAAGGAGATATGTTGAAAGTTTATCTGCATATGCTAGGCAGTTTTTAGGTCAAATGGAAAAACCAAATGTAGAATATATAGAAGGATTATCTCCAGCTATATCTATAGATCAAAAGACAACATCTAAAAATCCACGTTCAACGGTAGGTACTGTTACAGAGATTTATGATTATTTAAGACTATTATTTGCTAGAGTAGGGGAAGTACATTGTTCTGTATGTGGAGAAAAAATAAGTCAAATGACTATACAAGAAATAGTAGATAGAATAATTGAGCTTCCAGAAAGAACAAAACTACAAATACTATCACCAGTAGTTAGGGGGCAAAAAGGTACTCATAAGAAACTAATTGAAAATATTAAAAAAGAAGGATTTGTTAGAATAAGAGTAAATGGAGAAAACTACGAGGTTACTGATGAAATAGATTTAAGCAAGAATAAAAAACACAATATAGAAGTTGTTGTAGATAGAATAGTAATCAAAGATGGAATAGAATCTAGACTTACAGATTCAATAGAAACTGCAGTAAAGTTATCTGATGGGCTTGTTATAGCTCAAATAATAGATGGAGAAGAAATACTTTATTCAACTAAGTTTGCATGTCCAGAACATGGAATAGGAATTGAAGAACTATCTCCAAGAATGTTTTCATTTAATGCACCATTTGGAGCTTGTGAAACTTGTAATGGGCTTGGAGAAAGTAAAGAAGTTGACCCTGATTTAGTAATACCAAATAAAGATTTATCTATAAAACAAGGAGCAATAGCAGCATGGGGTTCTGTAGGTGTAAATGATGATACATATTATAGTAAAATGGTTCAAAGTTTAGCAAATCACTTTGGTGTATCAATAGAAACTCCAATTAAAGATTTACCTGAAGAATTTGTACATGAGCTGCTTTATGGAACTAATAATGTTATAGTGCAATTTATATATGAATCAAAATATGGCGGTAGAAGAGAATATCAAGCTTACTTTGAAGGTGTGGTACCTAATTTAACTAGAAGATATAATGAAACTAACTCTGAACAAGCTAGAGATAAAATTGAAGAATATATGTCTGAAACCCCTTGTCCAAAATGTAAAGGAGCAAGACTTAAAAAAGAAGTATTATCTGTTTTAGTAGACGGAAAAAATATAATGGATGTTACAGATTTTTCTGTTAATGAGCTTGTAGAATATATTGAAAATATAAACTTAAGTGAAAAACAAAAATTTATAGCACATGAAATTCTAAAAGAAATAAGAGGAAGAGCAATTTTCTTAAGAGATGTTGGTTTAGATTATTTAAATTTATCTAGAAAAGCAGGTACATTATCGGGCGGAGAAGCACAGCGTATAAGACTTGCAACTCAAATAGGTTCTGCACTTGTTGGAGTTTTATATGTACTTGATGAACCGAGTATAGGTCTTCATCAAAGAGATAATGATAGACTTATAAAAACATTAAGACATCTAACTGATATAGGTAATACACTTATAGTTGTAGAACATGATGAAGATACAATGAGAGAATGTGACTATATAGTTGATATTGGTCCAGGTGCAGGAGTACATGGAGGACAAATAGTTGCTCAAGGTACTTTGGATGAGATATTAGATAATCAAAATTCGATAACAGGTCAGTATTTAAGTGGAAAAAAAGAAATAAAAATACCAGAAACAACTAGAGAAGGAAATGGAAACTTTATAGAAATAGTTAAAGCTAATGAAAATAACCTAAAAAATATAAATGTAAAATTCCCTTTAGGTAAATTTACTTGTATAACTGGGGTATCAGGATCAGGAAAAAGTACATTAATAAATGATATATTATATAAAGGTATAGCAAGTAAAATAAATAAACTTAGAGATAGACCAGGAAAGCATAAGGAAATAAAAGGTATAGAAAATATTGATAAAATAATCAACATAGACCAAAGTCCAATAGGAAGAACTCCTCGTTCTAATCCAGCAACATATACTGGTGTATTTGATATGATAAGAGATTTATTTGCATCAACTAACGAGGCTAAAGCTAGAGGATATCAAAAAGGGAGATTTAGTTTCAATATAAAAGGTGGTAGATGTGAAGCTTGTAAAGGTGATGGTATAATAAAAATAGAAATGCATTTTTTACCTGATGTTTATGTGCCTTGTGAGGTATGTAAAGGAGAAAGATATAATAGAGAAACCCTACAAGTTAAATATAAAGATAAAACTATAGCAGATGTATTAGATATGAATGTAGAAGAAGCCCTTAAATTCTTTGAAAACATACCAAATATAAAAAGAAAATTAGAAACATTAATGGATGTTGGGCTTTCATATATTAAGTTAGGACAACCATCAACACAGTTATCAGGGGGAGAAGCACAAAGAATAAAGTTAGCTACAGAGCTTAGCAAAAGACCAACTGGAAAAACTTTATATATACTAGACGAACCAACAACAGGTCTTCATATGGCTGATGTAGATAAGTTAATTCATGTTCTTCAAAAACTAGCTGATACAGGTAATAGTATAGTAGTTATAGAACATAACTTAGATGTGATAAAAACTTGTGATTATATAATTGATTTAGGTCCAGAAGGTGGAGATAACGGAGGAAAAATAATTGCTACTGGAACGCCTGAACAAGTTTCTAAAGTTGAAGGTTCTTATACTGGAAAATTCTTAAAAAAATATTTTGAATAAATTTAAGAAGCCATATCTAATAATTAGATATGGCTTTTATTTATATATATTAAGCATTTGATTCATTAGCACTTAATTCTTTTTCATAATTAATTAACTCTGATTTAGATGCATATATAAAATGACCAGGTCTTATTTCAATCCACTCAGGACTTTCAGTAGAATAGTTATGAATACTAGGGTTATATTTTATACGTTTTCTAGTTTTTTCATAATCAGGATCTGGAAGAGGTATAGCTGATAAAAGTGATTTAGTATAAGGATGTAGTGGATTTTCATATAAATCATCTGAAGATGCTAATTCAACTAATTTACCCTTATACATAACACCTATACGATCACTTATATACTTAACCATTGAAAGGTCATGAGCTATAAATAAGTATGTAAGACCATTTTCTTTTTGTAATTTTCTAAGAAGATTAACAACTTGAGCTTGTATAGAAACATCAAGAGCTGAAATAGGTTCATCAGCTATTATAAACTTAGGCTCAACAGCTAATGCACGAGCAATACCTATACGTTGTCTTTGGCCACCAGAGAATTCATGTGGATATCGATTAGCGTGCTGTTCATTAAGTCCAACAGTTTTTAATAATTCATAGACTCTCTTAGTTCTTTCTTCTTTAGTTTTATATATACCGTGTATATCTAGACCTTCGGCTATTATGTCCATAACAGTCATACGTGGATTTAAACATGCCATTGGATCTTGAAATATCATTTGCATATTTTTATTAACATATAATTTATCATCTTTAGGAAGTTTTTTATGAGATATTACTTTATCATCAAATATAACTTCCCCGCTAGTTGGGTTATATAAGCGTATTATAGTTCGTCCAGTAGTAGATTTACCAGAACCAGATTCTCCAACTAATCCAAATGTTTCACCTTCATATATATGAAAAGATACATCATCTATTGCTTTTACAACACCTTTTCTACCTAAAGGAAAGTATTGCTTTAAATTTTTAACTTCTAATAATATTTTTCTACTCATTTATATTCACCATCTTTCTTCCTATGTTTATAGGTTTCTCAACTTTCGGAGCCAATGGATGTAAAAGCCATGTAGCAGCATAGTGAGTATCACTAACCTTGAACATAGGAGGTTCTACTAAATGATCTAGTTTCATAGCATATGCACTACGAAGTGCAAATGCATCTCCTTTAGGTGGATTCATTAAGTCTGGAGGTGTTCCAGGTATATTATATAAATCATTATCTCCTATGTCTAATGTAGGCATGGATCCTAAAAGTCCCCAAGTATAAGGATGTTTAGGGTCATAGAATATATCATCAGAAGTTCCGTATTCTATAATTTTTCCAGCATACATAACTGCAACTCTATCAGCCACATTAGCAACTACTCCAAGGTCATGAGTTATGAAGATAACTGCTACACCAGTTTTTTCTTGTAAATCTTTTATAAGTTCTAATATTTGAGCTTGAATTGTAACATCAAGAGCAGTAGTAGGTTCATCGGCAATTAATACTTTTGGGTTACAAGCCAAAGATATAGCTATTACAATACGTTGTCTCATACCACCAGAAAATTGATGGGGATATTGCTTAAATCTTTTTTCTGCATCAGATATTCCAACTAATTCAATAAGTTCTATTGCTCTTTTTTTAGCATCTTCTTTACTAAAGCCTTGATGCTTTATAATAGGTTCCATTATTTGTTTCCCTATAGTCATAGTAGGATTTAGAGAAGTCATAGGGTCCTGGAATATCATTGCAATATCTTTACCTCTAACTTTTTCCATATCTTTTTCACTTATTTTAGTTAAATCTTTACCATCAAATAATATTTGACCATTTTTTATATATCCATTTGATGAAAGTATTCTCATTATAGTTTTACAAGCAACAGATTTACCAGAACCAGATTCACCAACTATAGCTAGTGTTTCTCCTTTATGTAAATCGAATGTAACTCCTCTTACAGCTTGAACCTCTCCACCGTAAGTACCAAAATTAACACATAAATTTTTTACCTCAAGTAATTTTTCCAATAAACTCTCCCCCTTACTTATTATTGATTACGCATTTTAGGGTCAACAGCATCTCTTAGACCATCTGCTAGTAAGTTTAAACTGAATATTAATAAACAAACTACAATAGATGGTATAAACATCATATATGGATAGTTTTGTAATGCTTGGAATCCTTCATTTATAAGAACTCCAAGAGATGCATAAGGTGGTTGAAGACCTAAACCTATAAAACTTAAGAATGCTTCATAGAATATTGCACTAGGTAATGAGAACATTGTTGCAACAACTATATTTCCAACAATATTAGGGAAAAGGTGCTTTAGTATAATTCTAACATCAGAAGAACCTAAAGTTTTTGAAGCTAAAACGAATTCTTGATTTTTAAGTCTTAATACATGAGAACGAACAATTCTAGCCATTCCAGTCCAGCCAGATACTGCCATAGCCATAGATATAGACATAATACCAGGCTCAAATACCATTATAAACAGTGTAACAATAACAAGGCTTGGAATACCTGATATTATTTCTATAATACGCTGCATGATAATATCCACTCTACCACCATAGTAAGCAGATACACCACCATATGTAACTCCTATAAGAAGATCAAATACAGCAGCAAGTAGAGCTATAAATAAAGAAACTCTTGCACCAGTCCAAGTACGAGTCCATATATCACGACCTAGAGCATCAGTACCGAATAGATAAGTTTCTTCAATTCCTTTTTCTTCATACACATCAACACCATCTGAATTTTTTCCATCCATAATGCCTAGAGAAGAGACTATAGGCATCTTTGGTGGAACTTTTGTATGTCTTATATTTTGAGTTTTATAATCAAATTTAGAAAACATAGGTGCAAATATTGCCATTAAAATAATACAACATAATATTACTAATCCAGCAACAGCACCAGGATTTTTAAATAATCTTTTTCTTGCATCTTGCCAAAAAGTTAAACTTGGTCTAGAAATAGCTTCATTATCTCCAAAATTTGCAGGAGTCATTTCAAACATATCTTTAGTTAGTTCAACTTGTTGTCCATCAATCATAACTTTATCAAACATCTTAATTACCCCCTGTCAAACGTATTCTAGGATCTATAATTCCATAAAGTATATCTACAATTAATATAACTGTTATATAGAATGCACTATAGACTATAGCTACACCTGAAATTATAAATAAGTCATTAGTATTTATTGCATTAACTAATAAATCACCTATACCAGGTACAGCAAAAACTTTTTCAACAACTAATGAACCAGTTAAAAGACCTGCAGCTAATGGTCCTAAAACAGTTATAACAGGTATTAAAGCATTCCTAAGAGCATGTTTTAATATTACTGTAGATTTACTTAACCCTTTTGCTTTAGCTGTAACTATATATTCTGAATTTAAAACTTCAACTAATTCAGTTCTAGTGAAACGAGCGACACTAGCTATAGTAAAGAATGATAATGCTATTGATGGTAAAATCGTCCATATATATCTAAAATCAGAACCTAATGGAACACCCCAAGTTATTGGGAAAAGTTTAAATTTTGCTCCTAAGTATAATTGTAATGTTGCAGCAACAACAAAGGATGGAACAGATACACCGAGTACACATAATATAGTACATAAATAATCCCAAATTGAATTTCTTTTAAGTGCAGCAATTATACCTAGTATAAGTCCAACAACTGAACCTAATACTAAAGCTTGTGCACCAAGCATAGCAGATGGTCCTATACGAAGCTTTATAATACCCTCAACAGTTTGACCTGATTGTTTAAATGAAATACCTAATTTACCTTGGAATACTCCAGTTAAATACCTTACATATTGAACAGGAACAGGATCATCTAATCCATATTGAGCTTCAAGTTGAGCTATTTGTTCTGCGTTTAATTTTTCTTCATTAAATGGAGTACCTGGAAGAAGTCTAACTAAAAAGAATACTACTGAGATGACAATAAATAAAGTTATAAACATATAACTGATACGTTTCATTATATAGCGAAACATAATATTCCCCCTTTTTTTATTTATTTATATGTATAAAAACTTATTATAATACACAAACTTGATATCAATCCTCCACAGATTAGTAAGTTATTAGTTAAGAAAAATTTATTTTTTTTATATATGTAATCATCTAAAGTAACATTGTATTCATCTATTAAGAATCCCTTTCTTTTTTGTATTTCTTTATTTATTTTGTTAAATGAAAATAAAGTTATATTAAAAAATCCTTTTTCCCACACATAACATAAGGCGCCTGCTAGAAAATAGAACATTCCTATAATAAAAGAACAATTTATAAAGGCAAAATTACTAGAATTTTTTGATATAATATCATAAAATGAACTAATTAGTAAGTTAATTGCAAGTAGAATATAAAAAAAATTCAATTTTCTCACCCCTTTAAGATAAGTTTATTAGATATTGTAGTAGCATCAACAAGTATTTGCAATAAAAAATAAATAATTTTAATAAAAAAATTTACATACAATTCAAAATTCAGAAAATTTTAAAAAACAAATGATTTTTTTTAATTAGTGTTATATAATTAATTTTAAATAAATATTTTAGAAATATAAAATAGATTAATAGGGGGGAATTTTATTATGTTTTTAAGAAGAAAATTAACAGTAATGGCAACAGTTGCATTATTAAGCACAAGTTTACTTGCTGGATGCAGTAGTTCAGGGGGAAGTTCAAATGGAGGAAGTAATGGTGGAGGAACTGCAACTGCAGCAGAAGTACTTGCCAATAAAAATGCAAGAGCTGCTATATCTATGATAATAGATAAGCAAGCTTATTGTGATGTTATATTAAATAATGGTTCAATACCAACGTCTACATTTACACCAAAAGGATTAGCATTTGATAATGGAAAAGATTATACAGATTTAACTAAAGGTATGGGTTATGAGTATAATGAAGAAAAAGCTAAAGAGCTTTGGGCTAAGGCTAAAGAAGAAGTTGGATTTGATACAGTTGAAATAGAAATATTAACATTTGATCATGATACAGGTAAAAGAACTGGTGAATTTATACAATCAGAATTAGGAGATTTAGAAGGATTAACGGCAAAAGTTTCAAATTTACCGTTTGAACAAAAACTAGAAAGAGAAACTAATGGAGAATTTGACTTAGCATTTTCAGGGTGGGGAGCAGATTATCCAGATCCACTAACATATTTATCAACAATGCAAACTGGAAACCAATTTGCTAAACAAGTTGGATATAATAGTGAAGATTATAATAAATTAGTTGAAGAAGCTATGAAACTTCCGACATCAGAAGGATTTGCTAAATATGCAGAAGCAGAAAAATTAATGCTTGAAGATGGATATTTA
>DHKFR23503__coassemble_1077_pt1 | contig 10370 bp, 8 predicted proteins | sample DHKFR23503__metabat2_high_PE_003 | metagenome-assembled genome bin DHKFR23503
GTTTAGTTTCAATTCTATAAATTAACCTACTGTTTAATTTTCAAAGTTCTTTTTTATTTCGCCCTTTTCTTAAGGACAAGTATAACTATATCATCTTATTTTCATATCGTCAATACTTTTTTATATTTTTTTATTTTTTATATTATTTATTAACTTCATATAGAAATTTTTTAAACCATTTAACTTAAATAAAAAAAATTATCTATAAAAAATAATATTAATTTAAAATTATTTTCTAAGATAATCTTTTTTATAAATTTATACTTTACTGATTTGTTAAAGGCAGTGTTATTATAAAATTGCTTCCTTTTCCAATTTCACTTTCAACACGAATACTACCTTTATGTAATTCTATTATTTGTTTAGTTATAGTAAGACCTAATCCGCTTCCACCTTTAATTTCATTATTTAAATCTATAACTTGATTGAATCTATCAAATATAAACTCTACATTTTCTTTGTCTATTCCTATTCCATCATCTTTAACACTTATTATAACTGCATCGTCTATTTCTTTTATAGTAACTTCAATTGTTCCTCCACTATGTGTAAATTTTATAGCATTACTAACTAAGTTAACAATACATCTTTCTATTTCATAAGCATCACATTGTATAATCTTTTCTTCTATATAGGGTTCTACTATAATCTCAATCCCTCTTTGTTTTGCAAATTCAATTAAACTTAATGTCGCTTCTTCAACTATATAAACTATATCATTTTCTTTTAAATTTATTACATAGCTATCATTTTGTAATTTTGTACTATCTATTATATTATTAATTAAATTTAACAATCTTTTGCAATTTCGATTTGATATTTCCATATAATAACTTAGTTTTTCTTTATTTATAGGTATATCATTTTTATTAAAATCTTCTATAAGTTGATTTGTACTATTAATAACATTTAAAGGAGTTCTTAATTCATGTGATAAATTAACAAAATAATTATTTTTATTTCTCTCCAATTTAATTATTTTATTCAGTAGATTATTATTTTTATCCATTTCAGACTTTAATTGTTGTGTTCTTTTATCAACTAATCTATCTAATCTTTTCATTTTATTTTTATTATTATAAATTAACATGCATATTAAAATAATATATATAATTATAGCTAAATCACTAGCCCAAAAAGGTCTTTTTATTTGAAAATCAATAGAATTTTCTTCACTATATTTACCATTAGAGTATCTCGCTATAATTCTAAACTTATAATTTCCAGGCTTTAATTCATGATAAGTTATATGATTATCAGTAGTACTATTCCATTCTGAATCATTTCCATCTAATTTATAGTAATAAGTTATTTTAGATATATTTTCATATACTGGAACAAAAAATCCAAATTTAATAGTATTATCATCTGAATTAAATTGCTTATTATTTAAATTCATAAACTCTTGGTTACTAACATAACATTCACTAAAAACTACACTTGGTGAAACTTTAGAGCTATCAATTTGTTCAGGATTGAATATATTTAATCCATTAATTCCTCCAAAGAAAAGCTCTCCATTTTCATTTTTATAAGCAGCATTACCATTAAATTCATTACCCTGTAATCCATCTGTTATTCCAAAATTTCTAAATACTTCATTCTCAGTATCAAATTTAGATAATCCCCCATTAGTACTCATCCATAATTTATTATTGTTATCCATTAAAATTTCATACACCGTATCATTCGCTAATCCATCTTTAGTTGTATATGTATAAAATTTTTCCGTACTCTTATCAAATTTATTTAATCCATAACTAGTACCTATCCATAAATTATTGTCGTCATCTTCAATTATAGTTCTAACATAATTATTACTTATACTATTTTTATCTTCTTTATTATTTAAATATAGTTTCGTTGTTTTATTTATAGGATCAATCTTCATCATCCCACCATTTCTAAAGAATCCTATATAGTAGTCACCTTCTTTATCTTGATAAATAGTTTTTACATATTTATTTGTATCTGAATCTTTTTTTATAATTTCACTTAAATTTATAATTTCATAATTTTTAGTATTTAATATATTTAAACCTTCATTACTACCTATCCATAAGTATCCTTTATTATCTAAAAATAGTGATGTTATAGCATTACTTTGCAATCCATCTTCTTTTAAAAAAATTTTACATTTTTTTGTTTCAATATCTACTATGTTTAATCCTTCATTTGTAGCTATGTATACAAATTTATCATCACCTATAATTTCATTTATAGAATAATTACTAAGTCCATATATATCTTCATCTTCATTTATATGATTTACTGTACCATTTTCTCGATTTATTAAACTAATTCCATCTGAACTTGAACCAACCCATAATATCCCATTTTTATCCTCATAAATTCCATATATAAAATTCGACTTTAATGAATTTTCATTAAACGGTTCTGACTTATAATATTCAATTTTATTAGTAGAATCAAATATACTAACCCCTGATTCTGTGCCTACCCAAATTAATCCACTATTATCTTCTATAATACTCAATACGGTATTACTAGATAAACTATTTTGATCGTAGGTGCTATTTTTATATATAAAAAAATTATCTTCGATTTCATTATACTTAGCTAAACCATTATCTGTTCCTACCCATAAAACATTATTACTGTCTATAAAAAGTGCCCTTATGTAATTATTACATATAGACTTATCATCTTTAATATTATTTTTATATTGCTTGGTTGTATCATTTTTTATATCAAGTTTTATTAAACCAGAGTTACTAGTTCCTATCCATATATAACCTTGATTATAAAGTATATTATACACTGAACTATCACATATAGAGTTTTCTTCATTATTTTTATATTGTTTTATTTTTTTAAAATCTTTAGAAATTTTATCTAATCCATCAGTAGTACCTATCCATATATTTCCTTCGTTATCTACATCTAAAGAATATATAAATTGACTAGTTAAATCATTTTCTTCACCAAGAACCCTTATAAATTTATCATTTTTTTCATCATATATATTTAGTCCGTCTGTGGTTCCTACAACAATTTTATTATCATTAGTTATTAAAATCTGTGTAATGTAAAAATTTCCACCTTGAGTATAATTTGTTATATTGCCTGTAGACATATTAATTTTATTAAGACCTGTTGGTGTTCCTACCCATATATTTCCATATTGATCTTCATTTATATCTACAATGGAATTACTTGTCAAACTGTTTTGCGAATCAGCTGAATACTTATAAATTTTAAAATCATAACCATCATATCTATTCAAGCCATCTGCAGTTCCTATCCATATATAACCTCTACTGTCTTGAAATATTACCTCAGCCGTTGATTGAGATAATCCATCTCTTATACTTATATTTTTAAAATTTATATTTTCATTAGTATTAGCATTTATATTAATTTTAGAGATGTTTAGAAATATACCAACTATAATAAATATAAGTATAATTTTAAATTTTCTATATTTGTGCATAAATTTCTCCTTTAGTTGACATATTATATATTTTTTATTTCATTATACTATAAATCTATATTTTTTTACATTTTTTTGCATTTTTTTACATTATACTCTTAGTTAATTTGTTTGTACTTTTCTATCTAATAATTGTAAGTTATATTTTTTTATTAAATCTATTAATATATCTGCATATATTAGCTCACCTTTTTCATTTTTCTTTGTTGCATAACCCGCATCTTCTAAAGCTTGTGCTTGTGTTGTATAATGCTTTGCCTTGAATAAACCACTTTCTTCATATCTCTTATTTTCACTCAAAAATTTCCCATGATCATTTATAGAATCTTTCATAGAATCATATTTTCTAAATGCATCCACTATTTTATCATTGTAATTTTCTGAAGTATTTGCCTTTACTACTTTTCCATTCCAACGCGCATCTGCTTTTATACCAAATATATTATTACTCTTTTTTGTTAAATCAGACTCACCCCAACTAGATTCTAATATCGCTTGTCCTACAGTTATTGATGGAAGTATATTATATTTTTCATAATTCTCATAAGATAATTCAGATATTTTTTTTACAAAATCAACTTTTTCATCATTATTTTTTAATGTATCTCCAGATAAAGAAACTCCTTTTAAGTCTTCTAAATATTGTTTTGCAAGATTTTTTTGTTGCTTATCAAATCCTAATTCATCTATAACTTTATCAAAACTTTTAACTTTTTTAACTTTATCACCTTGTTCATTATCTTCATTCTTAATAAATTTCTTCCCTGTATGTATTACATCTTTCTTTTTTATATTAGTTAAATCTTCTTCATATCTAACCATATCTATAGCCATTAACTCTTGCCAACTTAGCTGTACTTCTTTATTTCCTATTTCATCTGCCATATCTATATAAAATTCTATTGCCGATTCTTCAATATTAACTCCTTTATACAATTCTTTTATATGCTTATCTAAATAAATAAAAGTTATCAAACTTATAAATGTTCCCAATAATATAATCGTCTTTTTAATAAATCCACCTATACTTTTATTTTTTCGCCTTTTCTTTCCTAAATGTTTTATTTTTTTCTTCCCCATAATATCTCCTCTTAATAATTACTTTAATATCATTATACTATTAGATCTTAATTGTAAGAATAGTATAGTAATATTAAAGTATAATATAAAAAAATAGCTATGTTTAAACATAGCTATTTTTTTATATTATATTATTCAGATTTTAATTCTATCCATGCTCTATCATATAATTTTATTTTATCACCTAAATCTATGAAAGTTTCACATTTATTCAATACTTCTTGTGATGGATAAGCCACTGGGTTTTCAGTTATTTCTTTATCTAATAATTTTAATGCGCCGTCATTAGGTATAGAGTATCCTATATATTCAGCATTAATCTTTGCATTTTCTGGATCTAGTAAAAAGTTTATAAATAGTTCTGCTTCTTTTTTATTCTGAGCAGTTTTTGGTATACACATCGCATCTACCCATTTATTACTACCTTCTTTAGGTATTGCATAGTCTAGATTAGGGTTTTCATCCATAAGAGTTACTGCATCACCTGAGTATATTATACCCATAGCAACTTCCTCTCCTAGTAATCTATCTTTACCTTCATCATTTACATAAGCTAATACTAAATCCTTTTGCTTCATTAAAACATCTTTAGCTTCATTAATTTCTTTAGGATCTGTAGTATTCATACTATATCCTAATTTTTTTAAAGCTATTCCCATAGTATCTCTAACTGAGTCAAACATCATTATATTTCCTTTATATTTAGGATTCCATAATATATCCCAGCTATCAACAGGCTCTTTAACCATTTTTTTATTATATAGAATACCAAACGTACCCCACATATATGGAACACTATATTCATTAGTTTCATCATATATAGGATTTAAAAAACTCTTATCTATATATTTCATATTAGGTATATTCTCAAAGTCAATTTTTTGTACAAGACCTTCATTAATCATTTTTTCTACCATATAGTCAGATGGAAATACTAAGTCATAATTTGTACTTCCACTTTTTACTTTTTGATACATAGTCTCATTAGTATCATAAGTTTCATAAAGAACTTTTATTCCTGTTTCTTCTTCAAACTTGCTTATTAATGATTCATCTATATAGTCCCCAACATTATATACGTTAAGAACCGTTGTAGAATCAGTACCTTTTCCACACCCAACCATCATAGTTGCAGAAAGTACACCTATAGTCAAAAGTGATATTATTTTTTTATATATTTTCATTACTTCCCACTCCTTACTATAGATTGTTTTCTATTAGATAATAAAAGTAATCCAAGTACTACTGCAAACATTATAGTAGATAATGCATTTATCTCTGGCTTTATACCTCTTCTAGCCATACCATAAATTTCTATTGAAAGATTACTAACTCCATTTCCTGTATTGAAGAAACTTATTATAAAATCATCAATAGACATAGTAAATGCCATTAAAAAACCTGATATTATCCCTGGTTTTATTTGGGGAAGTATAACTTTTCTAAGTGCATACATAGGTGTAGCACCTAAATCCATTGCTGCTTCTTCTATATTCTGAGGTAAAGTTCTTACCTTTGGTAAAACAGATAATATAACATAAGGTATACTAAACATTATGTGAGATAAAAGCATTGTTGTGAAACCAAACTCTATATTAACAAAAGCAAATAAACTCATTAATGCTACTGCTGTAACTATATCCGGATTTAATACTGGAAGATAGTTAATATTAAGTAATAACTTTCTTGGTTTTGTTTTCATTTTATTTATTCCAATTGCACTTATAGTACCTATTATAGTAGCTATAACTGAAGATAATATAGCAACTAAAAGTGTATAATACAGTGCACTCATTATACTTTCATTGTGTAAAAGACTTTTATACCACTTGAATGTAAATCCGCCCCAGTGAGCCATTGATTTAGAGTCATTAAAAGAAAATACAACTAAAGCAAATATTGGTGCATATAAGAATAAAAATACTAAAAATAAGTAGATATTAGATATATATTTCTTTAACTTTAAAATAATAACCCACCGCCTTCCTTATCAGATTCATCCTCAAATCTAGACATTACAGCCATAGATATAAGTATTATTATCATCATAAATATTGATACCGCAGACCCAAAGTTCCAATCTCCAACTACTGTAAATTGTTGTTCTATTAAGTCTCCTATTAACATAAACTTACCACCACCTAATAATCTAGATATGGCAAATGTAGTAACTGCTGGCATAAATACCATAGTTATTCCAGATACAACTCCCGGTAAGCTTAAAGGGAATATAACTTTAGTAAATACTTGGAAGCTATTTGCTCCTAAATCACGTGCTGCATTAATTAAGTCATTATCCATTTTAGATAATGAGTTAAATATAGGAAGGACCATAAATGGTAGGAAGTTATAAACCATACCAAGTAATATAGCTGTATTAGTATATAAAATACTTGTATGAGGTATTCCAAACCAACCTAAAAATGTATTTAATAATCCATTCTTACCTAATATTGCAACCCATGCATATGTTCTAAGTAAAAAGTTCATCCACATTGGCAAAATAAATAATAATATTAATGTTCCTCTTTTACTAACATTAACTTTAGATATTAAATATGCTACAGGGTATCCAACAATCAAACAAATTAATGTTGAGCCTCCTGCTAAAATTATAGATCTTAAAAATACTTTGAAATAAATTGGATCCATTAAATCTTTATAGTTTGCTATAGAAAATACTTGTTTTCCATCAATTTTTTGCGTAAAACTAAAAAGTACTACTAGTATTAAAGGGATTACTATAAATATGGCACTCCATATTATATATGGATAAACTAAAAAAGATTTTTTCTTCATTTTAGTTCTCTTCTTTTCTCATTATGTGAATATCTTCAGGATATATATCCATACCTAACTCTGAGCCAACTTCTGCACTCTTAGTATTGTGAAGCATCCACACTCTATCATTTTCTTTAACTAAAATTTCATAATGTACACCTTTAAATACTGTAGATGTAACTATACCTTTTAGCATCCCTTCATTTGGTTCTACCATCTTTATATCTTCAGGTCTTATAACAACCTCTATATTTTCATTTTTTTCAAATCCCTTATCTACACAATCAAATACTTTACCACAAAATTCAACTTTAAAATCATCTAACATAATACCATCAAATATATTACTTTCTCCTATAAATCTAGCTACAAAAGAGTTTTTAGGTTCATTGTATATATCCTCTGGTGTACCCATTTGTTGAATTTTACCTTTGTTCATAACTACAATTGTGTCAGACATACTAAGTGCTTCTTCTTGATCATGAGTTACAAATATAAATGTTATTCCTAATTTTTGCTGAATTCTTTTTAATTCAGTTTGCATCTCTTGTCTTAACTTTAAATCTAATGCTCCTAAAGGTTCATCAAGCAATAATACTTTAGGCTCATTTACTAATGCTCTTGCGATAGCTATTCTTTGTTGTTGACCACCACTTAAAGACTCAATACTTCTTTTCTCATAACCTTCTAATGCTACTAATTTTAGCATTTCTTTTACTTTTCTATCTATCTCTTCTTTTGGTAACTTTTTTATTTTTAATCCAAATGCTATATTTTCATATATATTCATATGAGGAAATAATGCATATTTTTGAAATACGGTATTTACCGGCCTTTGATACGGAGGTATTTCATTCATTTCTTTACCTTGGAATAAAACTTTTCCTTCATCTGAATATTCAAACCCAGCTATTATTTTTAATGTTGTAGTTTTTCCACATCCACTTGGACCAAGTAATGTTAAGAATTCATTCTTCTTTATATCTAGATTTAAATTATCTAAAATAGTCATTTCATCATATTTTTTTGATATATTTCTTAATTCAATTATATTTTCTACCAATTATTACACCTCTTTCTTAAAATGATGGCGGAGTACTAACCCAAATTACTTTGGCAGTTGTTTTTCCCGCATTCGATATATAATGATTAGCTCTTGGTTTAAAATAAAAACTTTCGCCTTTTTTGACTTTATTTTTCTTTTCTCCTATATGTAAATATATTGATCCAGATAAAACATATCCGAACTCTTCACCTTCATGAGGCTTTTCTTCTTTATATTGTCCACCTGATTCTAAAGTTATTATTATAGGTTCCATTTCATTTTTTTGAGAATTAGGTATTAACCATTTTAAAGTATATTTTAAATCTTCATCTTCTGTTTCAAACATATCATCTTTAGTAAAACATATTCTTTCATTATCTATCTCATTAAAAAATTCCCTTAAATTTGTTCCTAATATTTCAAGTATATCTATAAGGGTAGCAATGGATGGTGATGTTAAGTTATTTTCTAATTGTGATATAAATCCTTTAGATAATTCACATCTATTAGCTAATTCTTCTTGAGTTAATTGTTTTTCAATCCTCATACGTTTTATTTTCTCACCTATATCCATAGTCCCACCTCCTAGTTCTTTTGTCTTTAATAAGTAAACATTGTGTTTAAAATTTCTAAACAACAAAGTTCATTATATAAAAAAAATCTATATTATTCAATAGTTTTTTTATTATTTTTTATTTTTCAATAAAACAGATATAATCCTTATATTTCAATATATTTAAGATATATACTTGGAGTTATGTTTATATTAATATTTATAAAGTTTAGTATGCCTAACTCATTTTTTTAATTTATAAAATTTAATTATTTAGTATATTTAAAAATATTCTAACTATATTCAATATATCTATTTATATAATTTACAATATTATTTAACTTACTCATAAAATAATAATAACTTGTAGATATATTATTTATAATAAGTACACTTTATTAATTCTTAGTAGTTTATGATAAATTGATGAATAATAAAGTTTTTATATATTTATACACCCCTTTACAATTAAATTAGTAATATTTATATTTACTCTATAAAAATTGCATTTCAACCTATAATATATCCTTTTTTTATGATATTATATATAAATTATAATCATAAAATATTAATATGTAAGGAGATGAATAAATTTGATAAAAATAGGAGATTTTAATAAACTTGAAGTTAAAAGATCTACTGATTTCGGTTATTTTCTAGACGGAAAAACTAATAATTCTAAAGATGATATACTTCTTCATAAAAGATTAATAGGTAAAAATGAAATTAATGTTGGAGATACAGTTGATGCATTTATATATATAGACTCGGAAGGTAGAAAGGCTGCAACATTAATACCTCCAAAAGCTAAGGTAAATGAGGTTGCTTACTTAAAAGTAGTTGCTCATACTAAAATAGGAAGCTTTATAGACATTGGTCTACAAAAAGATATACTAGTTCCTTTCAAAGCTAAAACTTATGATTTAGAAAAAGGTCATAGATATTTATTCTATATATACTTAGATAAAACAGGAAGACTCGCAGCAACTACTGACATAGATCAATATCTTACTACAGATCATAACTATAATATTGGCGATACTGTAGAAGGCATAGTATATGGATTCCAAACTAATAACTCTGCTATGGTTTGTGTTGATAATAAATATGCTGGGGTTATACTTCACAATGAATATTTCACTGAATTAAATATTGGTGATAAATTAACTTTAAATGTTATAAAGATTTATGAAGATGATAAACTTGGATTATCACCTAGACAAAGTAGAAAAGAAGAATTAGATGTATTAGAAAAATCTATAATGAATTACTTAGAAGGTGCCGATGGTCATATGAGATTTAACGATAAATCTACTCCAGAAGAGTTAGCTACTGTATTTAATACTAGTAAGAAAAATTTCAAAAGAGCTTTAGGAGTTCTTATGAAAAAAGGTTTAATATATCAAAACGAGAACGGAACATATTTAAAATAAATAAAAATAAGGATTTCAAATTAT
>DHKFR23503__coassemble_1079_pt1 | contig 10340 bp, 9 predicted proteins | sample DHKFR23503__metabat2_high_PE_003 | metagenome-assembled genome bin DHKFR23503
AGCTTGTATTTATAAGTTCAATAAATCATGAATGGAATGGAAAAAAATACTTAGACATAGAGGATTTAAAAAATAATAAATTTATTATAAGGGAAGATGGCAGTGGAACAAGACAACGATTTGAAGGTTTTTTAGAAAATAAAGATATTAAATTTAATTCATATATAGAATTAAGTAATTTAGAGGCTATTTTAAATTATGTTAAATTAAATATAGGAGTAAGTTGTGTACCTTATATGTCTGTTTTATCTGAAGAAAATTCAAAATCAATAAATGTATATAGGATAAAAGATCATAAGATTAATAGATCTTTATATAGTGCTATACACAAAGATAAGTATATTTCTAAACCTATAGAATGTTTTATGAAATTTTGTGAAAAAACAGATATTTAAATAATAAATAATCATATATGAAAAACTATAATTGACATATTAATTATTTTACTACAATTTATTACATAATAATCGTGGGTATTATTCTTGTGATTCGTCTCCACCATTGAAATAAAAAACTACTAAGTTTATTACTTGGTAGTTTTTTATTTTAATTTATAATTTGTGTAAATAATATATTGAAATAAAAGTTAAGTACTAGAATATAGCTATGGAAATACAAGACAATTTAGAAATATATCCATATAGTGAAAATATATAAAATATAATATATAATTAAGATAAATATTTCATAATTTTATTTATTAAAATAAAATTTTAATTTTATTAAATAGATGATTAATGTAGGAATAAGAAAAAATGAATTTATTAAATAAGGAGATTTTTATGGATGTGAAGGATAATAATGAAGTAATAAATATGATGCTAGCTATGGAATATATTCCATCTATTCATGATGAAAAAATTAATATTGAACAATACACAAAAATTCCATTATCAAAATTATCTATTTTAGGGGTTGGGTTTTCAAATCTATCTGAAGCTACACGTACAATAACACAGAGTATTAATACTGATGGATTATATAGATGTGTTTTGCCTAAAGGAGCTACTAAATTAGCACAGGCAAAAGATGGAACAGGAGCACTAGGTTCTGCATTTGATCCAAATAATAAATTAATTGGTCAAGCTAGATGGATAAAACAAGATAACGTTAGACAAGTTACAACAATGCCTTATAATCCAACAATGCTTTTTATGGCTGCTGCATTAATGAGTATAGATAAGAAGCTTGATATAATTCAAGAAACACAACAAGAAATACTCTCATTTCTAGAGAATAAAGAAAAGGCAAATTTAAAGGCAAGTTTAGATACTTTATCTGATATACTAAATAATTACAAATATAATTGGGAAAATGAAAAATACAGGACTAATAAACATATTTTAGTCCAAAGTATCAAACATGAGGCATCTAAAAGTATTGAATTTCATCAAAATCAAATTAGTGAAAAATTGAAAAAACAATCATTATTACATATTAATAAAAGCGTTAATAATAAAATGGAAAAAATTTATTCAGAATTTAAAGATTATCAATTAGCTTTATATATATTTTCATTTGCTTCATTTATTGAAATAATATTACTTGGTAATTTCAATGTAGAATATCTTAATAATACTTCTAATAAAATTGAAAGTTTATCTTTAAAATATAGGGAACTTTATACTGAATGTTATAACATAATTGAAGGATATGCTAGTACATCTATGGAATCTCATTTATTAAATGGATTAGCAAAAATAAGTAAAACTTCAGGACAATTAATTTCCAAAGTTCCAGTAGTAAATAAATCACCAATAGATGAGGTATTAATGGAAACAGGTGAACGATTAGAAAAATTTGAATCTAATAAAACTAATAAAACACTTAAAAATTTTATTGATGCTAGAAGTAGTCAAGTTCAATTATTTGTTGATAATATAAATACAGTGAATAAATTATACAATGAACCACTAGAATTTTTAATATATAAAGAATACATATATATTAAAGATTAAAAAGTTGAATATTTAGTTTTGTATAAGATTAAACAGGAGTAGTCTAATTTCAATTATTAAAGTACATAAGAATTACATTGATGTAATGGTATATATGTTTTATCTTATACTGATATATTATTTAGCGAATACAGAATCAAGAGTATTAAATATATCTGACGATTTATATTTAAATAATATGTTATTGATATAATTTGTAAAAGATTTTTTGCAACAATAACTTTGTTCTTGTATGACCTATGGAGAAAAATTGTATAAAATAAAATTGTGGATATGATTATTGCGAATCGTCTCCACCATTGAAATACGCGAAAAACTCATATCGAATAGGATATGAGTTTTATTTATGAATAAGTTTTATCATAAATTTTTTTTACAACTTAAAAAGAAGTTGATAATGTTGTTACTAGAATAAATAAACTTCAGAAGTGTTTTGGATATAAAATACATATAGATAACTTTAATACTGTATGAATATAAACTGATAAACTAAGATATTACTATCGATACCCTGCGTCGGAAAACACGACACCTTATTAATTAAATAATTTTATATTATATATTTAGAATTTCAATATTAAAGTATAGTATAAACATACCTATACTTCTTCTATAAAATACTTTTATAAAAAATTTTATTAAACTTTTTTATTATACTATGATAAAACTCCTCTGCTATCATTTAATCATAAAACAAAACGAAACAAAAAAGGAGAAAACAAACATGAACTACAAACTAAACACAGAACTAATAAAATCAAAAATGCTACAAAAAGGCTACTCAATCACAAAACTAGCATCAATAAGCCAAATCTCAAAATCAACAGCCGCAAGAGCAGTAAAAGGACAAGGAACCCAAAGACCCCAAACAATATACAAAATATCAAAATGCTTAAACATAGATACAAAAGACATAACACTATAAAATTAAAGGGGGGATAAACATGTTCAAAACATATATACAAGAAATAAACAATATAAAAGACTTAGAAACAGTAATAAACTACTACTATCCAAACCAACTAAAAAGAAACAAAATGAGCTGCCCATTTCACAAAGACAAAACACCTAGCTTTTCAATAGTAGACAAAGGAAATGGAGCTTTTTATAAATGCTTTTCTTGTAATGAAGGTGGAGACATAATAAAATTCATTCAAAAAATAGAAAACATACCATTCATACAAGCCTTACAAAAAGCTTATGAAATACTAAACAAACCTTTAAATTTACCAAACATAAAAACAAACACATCAAAATCTTTAAATAAAGAAAACTTAGTAAATTTCTATAATAATGAATATCAAAAACACTTACAAGAAGGTGACTTAGATAAAGCTTTTGAACTAAGCTGTAAAAGTGATGAAGTAACCAATAAAAAATATAACATCATATATCCTTTCGTAAATAAAAAAGGTGAGCCTATGAAAATATGGGACAACTTAAACGAAATACTAAAAGCAAACAACATACAAGTTTATTACAATGAAATAACCAAAGATGTTGAAATAGATGGATTAGATGTAAGTAATGGAGATAACCAACTTGTAGAAATTCATTCATTATGTTCAAAGTGTGGATTTAATGTTAATCTTCATATGATTGATAAATTTATAGGAATAATAGCAGAATCTAACCCTAAAAATCCAGTAGCAGATTATTTAAGTGAAGCCTATATGAACTTTGATGGAAACTATGAATATATACAAAAACTATGTGATGCAATTATTACCCCAAAAGATTATAGCCCAATACTTAAAAAAACACTTATAACTAAGTGGTTAATAAATACAGCAATGATACCTTTTAATGATGGAACCAAAAATATTGAAGGAATACTAACACTTCAAGGTAATCAAGGAATCGGTAAAACAAGGCTTATCAAAAAATTAATACCCATATATGTAAAGACAGGATTAGAGCTAGATCCAAGTGATAAAGACAAAGTATATCAATGTATAAAATATTGGGTAGCAGAACTTGGAGAACTTGATTCTACATTAAAGAGAGATTTAGCTAAACTTAAAGCTTTTATAACAGAGAGCAGTGATGAATTTAGAAGACCATATGCTATGAAACCTATGGTATACCCAAGGCGAACATCTTTTTATGCAACAGTAAACAATGGAGATTTCTTAAAAGACGATACTGGAAACAGAAGATACTGGGTAATACCTGTGGAAAAAATTGATTTTAATATAATAGATAATTTAGATATAAATATGTTATGGGCAGAAGTAATGCACTTAAAAGAAGATTATAATATTAAACATTATTTAGAAAAAGATGAATTAGAATTACTAAATAGTAGTAATGAAGATTTTAAAATAACTTTAAATGTTGAGCTTATAGTTGAAAGAGAGTTTGATTGGGAAAGTGATAAATCAAATTGGAAGTGGAAACCAACAGCAGATATATGTAGTAAGTTAAATATAAATTCTACAAGTTCATTAAAGACAAGTTTATTTAAATATGGTGCACAGTATAAAAAGAGTAATGGAAGAAGAGGATATATTACTCCACCATATAAGTGTCCATTATTTGATGCCATGTAGATGACCTTATAAATGCTTTAGTGCCCTGATTTTTTAGAATAAACAATAAAAACTAGGGCAGTAGGGCAGCAAATTGTATATAAGATATTAAAAAATTTAACTAGTGTCCAATGGTAAAGCTAAGTAATTTCAATATATATATTGTATTAGGGCATTTAGGGCATCAAAAATATAATCTTTATAAAATGATTAAATTTATTAATTTTAAGGTTTGATAAAATAGATGCCCTGATGCCCTAAGTTTAGTTCTTAATATATTTTAAGTTGTAATTTTATGTACAAAGAACTAAATTATTTTTTATTAAAATCAATCTACTAAATCAGTACCTTCTAGCTCTTTTACAAATTCTCTTTTAATTGTTGTTTTAGTTATATAAAATAAATCAATATCAGATCCATTAAGTGTATATCCTGCTCTAAAGTTGTTATTATTAACTACTATCTTATATTCAAAAATAGTTAATCCATTTCTTTTCAAATGATAAGCAGGTTTAATTTTATGAGGTCTAAAATCTATTATTTCAGGCAATATATTGTAAATATTATTCTTGATATCTTCTTCAAAACTACTATATTTATTAAAAAATTTCTGAATGTATTTGTTGTTATCTATAGTTATATTGTATTTCATAAAAATAACTCCCTTATATTTTCAACTGAGTATTTATATTTTGAGGAACTAATTTTAAAAAGTATTTATTGCTTCTAGGAAACTCTACAGATTGAAGTTGTTTCAATAGATGTTCTAATTCGGTAAACTTAACATTATCAAATTCTTTGTATTTAAATCCGTCTTCAATAACATTGTAAATAGCTAAATCTTTTTTTATAATAGTAATTTTTCTATCTTTCTTATAAGTGAGAAGTTCGATTTTATCACCTATGCATAAATTTTTTAATTTATTTAATGGAGTTTTAGTAAAGGTTTTTATATCATGCAAATATTATCACCTCCTTATAAATTATATTTTGCCCATACTGTATAAAAATTAATATATATTAATTAACTTAATAAAAAATAAAATACTGATTATTATATATGAAATGATAAATAACATTTTTATGGTTTTATAATATATTACGCTTTAATTAATTTAGTTTTTTTATATTTTTATTTATAATATAATGAAAAAAATAATTTTTTGTTGTAATATATAATTAGGATTAGAAAATTGTAAAAAAAAATAAAAAGGGGTAGAAATGAAAAAATCAATAATTAAGCTTACTAAATTTATAACTTCATTTTTCTTAATCTTATTATTATTTACTGTTGAAGTTAATTCTCAGAGCAAGAAAAAAATATTATACATAAGTTCAGGTAGTGTTGCTTATTCATCTACACAAAATCAAATAGAAGGATTTACTGATGCTATAAGAAATAATCATGAAATTTATTTTGAACATATGAATACTATAAAATATCCAGATGAAGAACATGAAGAAGCTTTTTACTCCTTATTAAAATCTAAACTGGAAATATATCCACGCTTTGATGCTATTGTGTTATCTGATGATACAGCGGCATTATTTGCTATTAAACATAAAGAATTATTTAAAGATACACCAATGTTTATGACTAGCATTAATGATGAAGGAATAATAAATGAAGCTAAAAATCTAGATATAGAATGTATAGTAGAAGAAAATTCACCTATATCACAAAATATAGAGATTATAGGAAATATATATTCAAAACCTACTAATAAACTTAATTTGGTATTAGTAACAGGACCAGAGGATATTTATCCAGATGAAATTGAAGAGTTTTATTCTTTACAAGATAAATATAAAAACTTTAATTTTAAGAATGTTACATTATTATTTAAAGATGAAAAGGAAATACAGAGCAAGTTAAAAGGATTTAATAAAAATAAAGATATATTATTCTTTTTAATGCCAACGAGCTTTTCTAATTCTAAAAAGTATATTTCTTCTAGTACGAATTTTAGCTCTATGACTCAAATTATAAAAGCTATAAAAGACTCGACTGATGCACCAATATTTACAACTTCTAGGAGTGGGATAGAAATTGGAATGATAGGTGGGTATACTGTAGATTTATATAAACAAGGTGAAATTACAGGGAACATAATAAATAAATTTTTTAATGGAGAAAAGAATATACCTAAAGAAGTTAAAGGAGAAGCTACAAATAGCTTAGTATTTAATTATAAACAGATGATTAAATATGGTATAAGCCGAGGTAGTATTTCTGATGATGTAGAATTAGTTTCTAAACCAGACTCTATATTAAGTAAATACAAAAATATAATAATATTATTAGTTATAATATTTATTATAACTATTATATTTACAATCATACACTATATTTTTACTATAAAAACAAATAAAGAATTAAAAGAAGCTAAAAAGATAGCAGAAGATGCAAATAGATTAAAAGATAGTTTTATTGCTAATATAAGTCATGAGCTTAGGACACCTGTTAATGTAATATCTTCAACAGCACAGTTAATGAAGAAAAAAATTGATAATAACGATACTATAAATATAGAAAAGATTAATTCTAATATAAATATGATTGAACAAAATTCATATAGATTAACTAGATTAATTAATAATATAATAGATGTTACAAAATCAGATTCAGGAGAAAAATCATTAATACTTCAAAATGTAGAGATAATAGGATTAATAGAAAATGCAGTATTATCAGTAGTGCCATTTGCAGAGGCAAAAGATATAAATATTATATTTGATACAGAATATGAAGAATTAATAATGGCTGTAGATATAGATAAGATTGATAGGATAATATTAAATTTACTTTCTAATGCTATAAAATTTTCAAATAATGGATCGGATGTATTAGTTAATTTAATGAAAGATAAAGATAATTTAATTATAGAGATAACAGATTTTGGAGTTGGAATATCAGAGGAAAATATAGAATTTATATTTGAAAAATTTACACAAATAGATAATGGATTGACTAGATTAAATGAAGGTAGCGGTATAGGATTGTCAATTGTTAAATCATTTGTAAAAATGCATAAAGGAAATATAAATGTAAAATCTAAATTGGGAAAAGGAACAACTTTTAAAATTGATATGCCAATAAATATTATTGAGAATGGAAAAATAATGTATAATATTCCTGAAATGAATAGTACATATATAGAGCTTTCTGATATCTATTTTTAATATAAAAAATAAATTACTAAGATAATATAAGTTAGAATTAATATATATAAATTAAATAATAATGATAAAATATATTTATTATTTAAAATATTTATTTTAGTTAAAAAATAATATCTAATAATAGAAAAATTATAAAAAATAAAAACTATATAATAATCAATCAAATATTATTAAATAAAATAAGAGATGCAAGGTTATATTTAATTTCCTTGCATCTTTATATATTTAAAAAATAACAAATGTATTGATAAATTTAATATTAAAGATTTTTATCCTCGTCTGTAATAGGACGAAGAACTTTACAAGGATTTCCAACAGCGATTACTCCATCAGGAATATCTTTTGTAACAACACTACCTGCACCTATGACACTTCCTTCACCTATTGTAACGCCTCCACAAATAGTACAATTTGCTCCAATCCACACATCCTTTTTTAAGGTGATAGGCTTAGAAGTTCCTACTCCCATACCACGTTCTGTTGGATCAAGTGAATGACCTGCACAAGTCAAAATAGTTCCTGGTCCAATAAATGCATTTGCACCAATATATATTGGTGATGTATCAAGCATTACACAGTTGTAATTGATGATAGTAAGTCCTTCTGTATGAATATTAAACCCGTAATCACATTTGAAAGATGGTTCAATAAAAGTTAATGGGCTACAAGTACCAAATAGTTCTTGTAAAATATCACTACGTTTTTTATCTTCATCTGGTTTTGAATTGTTAAACTCCCACAATAAATTTTTTGCCTTTGTTTTTAATGTAGGGTCCATATCTTCATGTTTAGATATATATGGTTTATTACTAGTAATCATTTCTTTAATATTCATTATTATTTTCTCCTATTTTTAATTTATTATAAAAATATATATATTTTAAGAATTATTCTACATTATAAATACTTTTATCATTTATTATAGCTTTGAAAAATGCAAAATAATATTTTTATATAATGTAGTATTTTAATTAAAACATATATAATGTAATAGACTATGTTAAATTTTAAAAGTAAAACTTATTCATCTATTAGCCAATCTTCACTTAAGCAATCTTTTAATATTTTAAAATTGCTCTCACCTATAAATTTAATAATTTCATTTTCGAACTTTTCTTTTAATATTAATGTTTCTTCACAAAATTTTTTACCTTTTGTAGTTAAAGAAAGTATCTTATCTCGAGAAATACTATCTTGATTTTTTATCATAATGTAATCTTTTTCAATTAATCCTTTTACACATTTATGAGTACCTTGTCTTGAAATGCCTATTATTCTTGAAATTTGAGCAACGGTTAACTCATTTTTCTCAATTAATGAGAGTATGTATGATTCTGTATCGGTGAAACCTTCTTTTCCCATATCAATCCATGTTTTACTTACTATTTTTCTAAGTTTTGCATGCTTTTCACTTATTAAATCTATTATATTTAAATTTTTTAAATCTAAATTCATATTAATGATACTCCTTTTTATTATATATGTCTATTATATATAATTCTAAAAATAAATAATACGATTTTGTCAATTTAATTGACATTTTATGAAGAAAGATGATATTATAACTTGGTCAACTTAGTTGACAAAATGAAAGGAAGAGGTAATTAATATGTTTAAAAACAAAAAAGAGCATTTTATATTTATTTTAATGATATGTACAACAATGGTATTTATTATGAGTTGCTACAATGTAGCTGTTATGGAAGGTTTTTCATCAAATGTATTTATGCATGCATTAAAGGGATTCCCTTTAGCATTTGTATATGCACTTATTGGAGATATATTTATTGTTGGTAAAATTGTAAAAGTTATAACAAGCAAAATATTAAAACCAACAGATAGCATGGCAAAAGTGGGAATGTGTATGTCATTTTTTACAGGATGTGGAATGGTAATTTGGATGTCATTATTTGGAGTAGTTGTTAATGTAGGATTTACTCATAATTTTATGGCTGCATATTTTAGTGCAATAGTTACTAACTTTATTTTTGCGATTCCATTAAATTTATTTATTGTATCTCCTTTAGTAAGATTTATATTCTTCAAAATTTTCCCACCTATCAAAAATAATGAATTAGAAATAGACCCTATTTTAGAGTAATAAATAAAAATATATTTATGTACTAGTTTTTTCAATAAAGATGAAAAGATATATTAGATTAATTTATTTTTTAGTTTAAAATAATATATAATAAAAGCTGCGATGTTATATTTAATTCATTTGCAGCTTTTATTAATTTATAAAACTTTAAAAATTTAATTAGATATCTTGTATTTATACTAACTACAAAATATAGACTTTGAATTGTAGATTTACTAGTTTATATAAACTTAGAACAAGCAAATTAATATATATCACAAAGGAATTTCACTAAAGGATACATGTTACCTAAAGTAGAAGCATGTATAGATTTTGTAAAGTCTACTACCAATGGTAAAGTTTTAATAACTTCTTCAGATAAAGCTAAGTTAGTATTACGAGGATAAACAGAAACGATAATATATAGATAATACAATGTAAAACAAAGGAAATGTTATTTTGTAACTAATAATATTTCCTTTATTTTATAAATTTAGTGTACTATAATTTAGTTATATTTTATTAAGTTATAATTATAAAAATAAATATATATAATGGAGGGGATTAAAATGTCAAAAGCTTTAACTA
>DHKFR23503__coassemble_1102_pt1 | contig 9895 bp, 10 predicted proteins | sample DHKFR23503__metabat2_high_PE_003 | metagenome-assembled genome bin DHKFR23503
TATTATTAAAATTATTGATTTTTATACAATTTTATAATTTTAAAATATATTTAAAATGGTTAAATTATTTTTCATTTATATAATAGATAAATATTAATTTACATGATAGACAATTAAATTTATATTTATCTGGATATTTTTTTATAAGAGAAATAAATAGTTATTACAAGAAGTAAATATACATAAAATAACAATTATAAATATACGATGTTAGTAAAATATATATTTATAATATAAAAATAGAGGTGAATTAAAATGGATAGTAATGCAAAAAAAGCTTTAAAACAAATGAAAATGGAAATTGCTGCAGAATATGAAATGCATCCAAAAGATATCTTTAATTTGATAGAACTTAATTACAATGGAGTACTACCCAAAACAAAATTAAGAATTAAAAGAAATAAAGAAAGAACTAGTTTTTCTAAGACTGGTCATTTAGAATAAAAACAACAAATAGTGAGAAAATAAATTTAAATAAATATTAAGAGGTGACATTAATGAAAAAACTAGCTAGTCTTATAATGACTATACTAATTGCAATTATGCCTATGAATTTATCATTTGCAAATGAAGGTAATGCTCAAATTAGTATATCTTCTAAATCAGCTATATTAATGGATGTAGCAAGTGGACAAATACTTTATGAAAAAAATGCTCATGATAAGTTACCTCCTGCAAGTGTAACTAAAGTAATGACTATGTTACTTATATGTGAAGCGTTAGATTCTGGAAAGATAACTTTAGATGATAATGTACAAATAAGTGAAAATGCAGCAAGTATGGGAGGTAGTCAAATATTTTTAGAACCAGGTGAAGTTCAAAAAGTAGATACGTTATTAAAGGGTATAGCTGTAGCATCTGCTAATGATGGGTGTGTTGCTATGGCTGAATATATAGGTGGAAGTGTAGAGAGTTTTGTAGAAATGATGAATGCTAAAGCTAAAGAATTAAATATGAAAGATACACATTTTGTAAATACTAATGGACTTCCTGTTGATAATCATTATACATCAGCTCATGACATAGCATTAATGTCTAGAGAATTATTAAAACATGATGTTATAAATAAATACTTAACAACTTGGATGGATAAAGTTGTTGTTGGGAAGAAGCAAGCTACAGTTGGACTTGCTAATACAAACAAATTAATAAAGCATTATCAAGGAGCAACAGGTGTTAAAACAGGATTTACTCAACAAGCTAAATTTTGTCTATCAGCTTCAGCTAAAAGAGGAGATACTCATTTAGTTGCAGTAACTTTAGGAGCTGAAACATCCCCTGAAAGATTTAAAGATGCAACAAGTCTTTTAAATTTTGGATTTGCAAATTATGAAAGTGTAAAACTATGTTCTAAAGATGATAATATAGCTACACTTACAGTAGATAAGGCAGAAGATCAAAAAATAAACCTAGTAGCAAAAGAAGATTTAAGTGTACTTATAAAAAAAGGTGGAAAGAGAGATTTTACTAGAAAGATAAAAGTAAATCAAAATCCAATAATACCAATTAAAAAAGGAACCAATTTAGGATATGTAGAAATTTATCAAGGTAAAACTTTAGTGGGTAAAGTTGATTTAGTAAATACAAAAGATATACAAAAAGCAAGTTATTTAAAAATGTTACAACGAGTTATAGATGAAATGTTATAAAAAAGAAGCTTTCTAATTTATTTTTATAATGATTTATAAAATAAATAATCATGAGTTATGAATTTATATGTTAACAATGAATACATTATAAATATATTAATCATGATTTATATTGGGTTTAAAATCTGAATACAGAAAAAAGAAAAGGCAATAGGATATCCTATTGTTTTTTCTATATTTACAAAAGTTTTGATTATAAATTAGAAAATTGATATAATAATATTAAAATAGAAAATTTAGGAGAGATAATTAATGTATAATTTAAGTACTATATTAGCAAGTATAGTTGCGATAGCAGTAGCTATATCTGTCCATGAATTCGGTCATGCATATTCAGCTCATTTATTAGGTGATGATACAGCTAAGATGTATGGAAGAATGACTTTGAATCCAGCAAAACATTTAGATGCTATGGGTTTAATAGCAATGCTTATTGTTCATATAGGATGGGCAAAGCCTGTGCCAGTAAATCCAAATAATTTTAAAAATTATAAAGTAGGAAATATAATAGTATCGTTAGCAGGTGTTACTGCGAATATAATAACTGCTATAATATGCATACTAATAAATAAATATGTAAATATGGATGCAATAAATTTAATAGCATATTATGTTATGATATACAATGTAGGGTTTGCTGCATTTAATTTATTGCCAATACCTCCACTTGATGGATGGAGTGTAATATCTTCATTTATACCATATAAGTATAATGAAATATCATATAAATATGAAAGTATGAGTAGTATAATATTTTTAGTTCTAATAATTACAGGAGCATATAGTATATTTGTATCTCCAATAAGTAATATAATTTGGAAAATAGTATATTTATTCGTATAATTTAAGAGGTAGTTTAAATGAAATATAATGTACAGCTTAAGGTTTATGAAGGCCCATTAGATTTACTATATGATATGATATCTAAACAAAAGATAGATATTAAAGATATATCTATTATAGATATAACTAAACAATATATAAATTATATAACGGCATTAGAAAAAATGGATTTAGAAATAGCAAGTGAGTTTATAACTATGGCATCAAAGCTATTAGAAATAAAATCTAGATATTTATTATATAAGCAAAAAGATAATAATGAGATAGAAGACCCTCGTTTAGAACTTATGGAAAAGCTAGAAGAGTATAAAAAGTTTAAGCTAGCTTCACAAGATTTAAAAGATAATATAACTTATATAGATGATTTATATTATAGAAAGAAAGAAGAAATCATAATAGATGACACTATGGACTTAGATGATATATCTATAGATGCTATAATAAATATACTTCCACATATATTAAAGGTCAAAACTGAAGAAAATAAGCTACAAAAAGATGAGAAATTAGAGAAAATAGTAAGAGGTAAAATAGTACCAGTTGAAGAAAAAATAGCATATATAAGAGAAATTATAGATAGAGATAATGAGGTAAGCTTTATAAAAGTTACAGAAAATGTAGATAAAGATGAAGTAATTGCAACATTTTTGTCAATATTAGAACTTATAAAATCAAGAGAAATAGTAGTTTACCAAGATTTATTTTTTGATGATATCTTAATAAAGAAAAATCTGGAGAGTTAGAAATGAGACGTGAAGATATAAAGCACATTATAGAGGCTGTTATGTTTGCATATGCAGAACCTATTAGTATAAAAGAGTTAAATGATATAATAAATGAAGAATTAGCAAGTAAAGAAATAGAATATATGTTAAATAATCTTATAGAGGAATACAAAGAAAATAATAGGGGTATACAGATAATAAAGTTACAAGATAAATACCAAATGTGTACGAATAAAGATTATGCAAATTTTATAAAAAAAGTTCTTGAACCTAAGAAAAAGAAAAGCTTAACTCAAACAACTTTAGAAACTTTAACTATAATAGCATATAAGCAACCAATAACAAAAGTCGAAATAGAAGATATAAGAGGTGTTAAAAGTGATAAGGCAATACAGACACTTTTAGAAAATAATCTTATAAAAGAGGCTGGTAGGCTTGAAAGAATAGGTAAGCCTATAATATATAAAACAACTGATGAATTTTTAAAATTACTTAATATAGAAAAATTAGAGGATTTACCTCCTATAGAAAATTATGAAAATAATAATGAATAAAAAGTGTGCTAGGTTTAGTACACTTTTTTTAGATTAAAAAATTTGATGTATTTAATATATTAACTATTTTTATGACAAAAAATATAATTTAGATAAACTTTATTCTAAATTATTGGTATATATATACATTATTTAGAAAATAATAGAATTATGAATCATAGTAATATATTTAAATTTTTAATAATAATACTATTTATAATATCAATACTAATTGTTTTTATAAAGGTACCATTTCATATAGTATTTACATTTAAAATAGTTAATGAAGATATAAAAATAAATTTAAATTTAAGATATATGTTTAATATTATAAATATAAATATACCGATTTATCCCACTAAAAAAAAATCTATGAAAAAGGAGTTAAAAAAAACTAAAAGAAAAAATATTTTTATAAAAAAACTAAAAGAAAAACAAATACCTATAAAATATTTTCTAGAAATTTATAAATTATTTAAGAATATAGAGATAGAAGAGTTTTATTCCGATATTTATATAGGAAATACTAATATAGCTATTACTAATTTTGCATATTTATCTGTAAATTTGATCTATGGAAATTTAATAAATATTATAAATCCGAATAGATTTTATATGAATATAAAACCAAACTTTATAGAAAATAAAATATATATAGATTTTAAACTATATATAAAACCTAGTATTAAAAATATAATAGAAATATTAAAATTTATATTAAATAAAAATATAAAAGAGGAGGATAAAAAATATGAGAGCAACAGGATCAATACAAAATATAATGGAAACCACACTTGATACAATAAAAGGTTCTATAGATGCAAATACTATAATAGGAGACCCTATAAAAACAGATACAACAGTAGTAGTGCCTATATCTAAGGTTACTATAGGTTTTGGAATAGGTGGAGGAGAATATTCTAAAGGCTATAAAGAAGATATAAATAGAGATAAAAATGATACTAATTTTGCTGGTGGTAGTGCAGGGGCTGTTAGTATACAACCAGTAGCATTTGTTGTTGTAGAAAATGGAGAAACTAGACTTATGAGTTTGGATAATAATATAAACATGATAGACAATATATTAACTATAACACCTAAGGTAATTGAAAAACTTCAAAAACTATCTCAAAATAACAAACAAAATTAAATTAAATATTGATATTTTTTATTACTTATAAAATATATTTAACAATAAAAAATTATGTTAAGTAAATAGATAATAAAAACTAAGTATAAAAACATATATAAAGGGTATATAAACTATATGTATATAGATAATATAAAAATTAAGATGTAAAATGATTCAATTATAGCAAAATATAGAAATAAAGAATTCAAGTATTGATTAAGTTATGCTATAATTTACTTAGCCTAAGATTTTTATTTTCTTCTTACATTAAATATGAAAATAAAAAATTATTTGCTCGCTATAAATAGCGAGCTTTTTTGTATAAATAAATTTATTTTTTTTATTCATAAAATTAAAAATAAATTATTTATTAAAAAATAGGATAGGTATATAAATTATAGTTGTAATTAAAGTAAATATAATTATACTTAGATAATTATAGCTTGAAAAACTATATGGATAATGTGCATTTGTAAAATTATTTAAAAAGTATATAAAAGAGAAGTAAAGTATGCAAAAAATGAAATTATCTCTCAATGCATATTTATTTATATTAAATTTTCTAACCTCAGTTAAGTAAACAGTTGTATAAATTAATATACAATTTGAAAAAAAGAATAAGTAATATAATATATTTGGAAATCTATAGCCTAAGTTTGGGAAAAATATCATATCTCCGATAGAGCATACTATACTCCATGAAAAAAATATATTAAATAATTGATAATTTTTAAAAAATAATATAGCTATACAAATATAAGATGTAAATCTTGATATTCTAATAGGCAAACATGTATATACATCATAGCTTCCCATTGAGAGATAAGAAAATTGTTCAAAAGTAATTTCTAATATAATCAAAATACAAATTATTTTTTCAACTACATAGCTATATGGCAGTAGATGTTTTGTGAATTTAGGACATAAGTATAAAAATATAGAGAAAATAAATAAAATAATTAAATGAGTGTTTGAAAAAAGGAATGTATTGTTCATGTGAATCTCCTTTATTAAATTTAAATTAATCTGTTGTGTTAGTTATTTTATTAAATATATTGAAATTGTTATATAAAGTTTTTTAATTATTAAAATATATCTTGTTAAACTGTAGTATTTTCAACAATTGAATTTAACTAGCACAAAGAGTTAAATTAACAAAATTTATAAATTAGCTATAATTTTTAACAATAAATAGCAAACTAAAATAGACTATTACTAATTAAATTATATTTTTGATGTTTATAAAATAGAAGTATTAAAAATACTTCTGTAACAAAAATTGATATAATTAATAACTTATATAGTATAGGTATTAATATAAGTTTTAAAATATAGCATTAAGGAAGTGAAAAAATGAAAACTTTATCATGTGCAGATTTAGGTAGCAAATACTGTCCGTGTCATCTTGCATATTCTAAAGATTGTATAGGATGTAATATGTTAAATAAAAATGAGATATGTGATTGTATATGGCAAGGCGTATGTGTTTATAATGAAGTCAATCATAATAAGAAATTTTCGGTAGTAGAGAGGCAAGAATATTTATGTAATATAAAAAATATTACCTTAATCGAAGAAAATACTTATCTTATTAACGTAGAAATACCAAAAGAAATATCAAAAGACTTATGTAATCCAGGAGCATATGTTTTAGTTAAGAGTGAAGATAAAAAAAGCAATGTATTTAGTGCTCCGATTTCAGTAATGGATGTTGATTTAGATACTAGTAATTTAGAAATGGTTATAAAAACTGTAGGAGTAAAAACTAAAGATATAATTAAATTCAATAAAGTTTATATTAAAGGTCCTTATTTTAATGGATTGTTTGGAATAAAAGACATAAAAAGCATATCAAATTCTAATTGTTTAATCATATTAAATGGCTTATCTCAAGTAAATTCAATAAATGTAATCCAAAGATTAATAGATAATAATAACAAAGTCGATGTTTTTATAAACCACAATGGTGTAATTATAGATACTGTTGTTCAAAAAATAAATTCTCTAGGGGCAAATATATATCATATAGACATAGAGGAAGATAAAAAATTTATAGCGGATTATATAAAATCTAATTCTATAAAATTGGTATATAGTGGAGCGAGTAACAGTTTTAGCAAAGTTGTAATGGATATAGTTGATTCTATAGATGAAAATATAAAGTTGGCAATATCTAATAATAATTTAATATGTTGTGGCGAAGGTATATGTGGTGCTTGTTGTATAGATTTAAATGGAGTAATGGTTAAGACATGTAAAGCACAAGTTAATAGTAGAGAGTATTTAAAAAATATTTAATTAAGTTTTAGGAGGATTTATTATGGCGAAAATAGTTGTTATTGGAGGCGGATGGTCAGGATGTGCAGCTGCTATAGCTGCTAAAAAAGCAGGTGCAGATGTTTTATTATTAGAAAAAACTGATTTACTTTTAGGACTTGGTAATGTTGGTGGAATAATGAGAAATAATGGTAGATATAGCGCTACTGAAGAGGCAATAGCACTTGGTGCAAGAGAATTATTTGAAATAACTGATAAATACTCAACTCATAGAGATATAGATTTCCCTGGACATAGTCATGCTACTATTTATAATGTAACGAAGATAGAAAAACCTGTAAGAGATAAGATTAGAGATATGGGAATAGAAATTAGATTTTTTAGTAGAGTTATAGATGTTAAGAGAGAAGATGATAAATTATTAGCAGTTATACTAGAAGATGGAGAAATTATATATGGAGATGCATTTGTTGAAACTACTGGTTCAACAGGACCTATGGGAAATTGTTCAGCTTATGGTAATGGATGTGCAATGTGTGTACTAAGATGTCCATCATTTGGAGGAAGAGTAAGTATAACAAGTAAATGTGGATTAGAGGATATGGTAGGTAAAAGAAAAAGTGGTGAGTTTGGTGCATTTAGTGGTTCTATGAAGCTTTTAAAAGAATCTTTAAGTGAGGAAATACAAAAGGAATTAGATGAAAAAGGATGTGCGGTAATTCCATTACCTAAAGAACTTATAAATGAAGGTATATTAGATATAAAAGTATGTCAACAATATGCATTACCAGAGTTTGCACAAAATATAGTATTAATTGATACAGGTCATGCTAAACTTATGGAACCTTTTTATAATCTAGAAATTTTAAGAATGGTACCTGGGTTTGAAAATGCTCTTATAGTGGATCCCTATTCTGGAGGGAGAGGAAATTCTATTAGATATATGTCTGTTGCTAAAAGAGATAATTATATGAGAGCTAAAGGTATGTCAAATTTATTTGTTGGTGGAGAAAAATCAGGATTTCATGTAGGTCATACAGAGGCAATATGCACAGGTAGTTTAGCAGGACATAATGCTGTTAGATATTGTGCAGATAAATACTTAATTCAATTGCCGACAAATTTATTAATAGGAGATTTTATTGCATACTCTAATAATGAAATAAATAAACCTGATGGTGAAATGTTAAGATTTACTTTTGCTGGAAGCATTTACTTTGAGCGAATGAAAGAATTAGGTTTCTATAGTACAGATAGTAATGTTATATTAGAAAGAGTTAGAAAAGCTGGTTTAGAAGGTTTATATGATAAAAAGATAATATAGTATATATCATATATTATAAACAGACTTATTATTTTATTTAATACAATATTTAAAAAAAGAATAAAGACTATAAAGTTTTATTTATAAATTAAATATAATTTGTTAATGAATATAATAATATTTATAAAATATTGTAACATATAACATAGATAATATAACATATTATAAAATAAAGTTATATATTTTGTAAAATAATAAGTGGGCAATTAAATCATAAAATTTAACCATAAATAATATTGATATTTAGTTACATTATTTTATGGATATAGCATAGTAACAAACTTTCATTTATATTAAAAATAATAAATAAGTATAAAAATATATCAAAAAAAGCTAGGATTTTTTCCTAGCTTTTTTAATATATAATACTTCAAAAGAAATCTTTAAATACTATGTAGAAAACTTAATATAAAAAATTATTATATATATTTACTTGTTTAATAATATACATATCTTAAATTAAATACTCAAGATATGTATATATAAATAGAACTTTTATATAAGTTGCTTTACTAAATAAAATGTATATTTTATAATTAAAATATATGTAAAAAATTGTAAAGGAGAAATGGGTATGAAAAGTAAGATAGCGTTAGCAACATTGGCGATGATACCTATAGCAGCTAATAATGCATATGCATCAAATATAGGTACAGTTACAGCATCTTCTCTAAATGTAAGAAGTGGACCAAGTACAAGTTATAAAATAGTAACTACTGTAAAGAAAAATGATAAAGTTAACATATTACAATCATCTAATGGATGGTATAAAATAGAGACTGCATCAGGAAAGCAAGGATGGGCATCGTCTTCATATATATCGATATCAAATAATGATACAAACAATAATACTAATACATCAGAAAATATAGCAATAGTAAATACAGATGGGCTTAAATTTAGAACTGGTGCTGGGACAAGTTATAGTATAATAAAAGTTTTAAATAAAGGTGAAAAAGTAGAAGTAATATCAGAAAGTGCAGGATGGTCAAAGGTAAGGTATGACTCAAGATTAGGATATGTTGCAAGTCAATACATAGATAAAACTAATACAAATTACATAATAAAGGAAGTAAATACAGATGGATTAAATGTAAGAACGGGACCGTCAACAAGTTATTCATCAATAGGAAAGTTAAACAAAGGAAGTAATGTAGAAGTAATATCAGAAAGTGCAGGATGGTCAAAGATAAATTATAATAATAAAATTGCATATGTATCTAGCGGATATTTAAAAACAGTATCTACTAATACGTCAGATACAAAACCAGAAGATAGTACAGAGCAGTATAAGGAAATAAAAGTAGTAAATACAAATGGATTAAATGTAAGAAAAGGACCATCAACAAGTTATTCATCAATAGGAAAGTTAAACAAAGGAAGTAATGTAGAAGTAATATCAGAAAGTGCAG
>DHKFR23503__coassemble_1127_pt1 | contig 9486 bp, 9 predicted proteins | sample DHKFR23503__metabat2_high_PE_003 | metagenome-assembled genome bin DHKFR23503
TAACCTACTGTTTAATTTTCAAAGTTCATTTTTTCAACTTCTTAAGTTTACCAAAGTTGTTTTTCTTTGTCAACTTATTTTTTTAAGTTTTTTTATTTCTTTATCCTTTTTCTTAAGGACAAGTAATAATATATCATTTTAAATTTATATCGTCAATACTTTTTTAAAGTTTTTTTATTTTTATTTTATTTATATTTTTTCTTTCATCGAAAAACATTAAATAATTCTATATTAGAATATCCTCTTTTCATTATATTTATACGATTTTATAATAAATATTTTATTATTTCTTACAAACAATCTTTTATATAAAATAATATTTATATTTTTCTTATTTTATACTTCAATATTAATAAAAAGAATTAGTATAGATTATACTTATAAAAATTATTCTATACCAATTCTTTTTAATTTACTTTTGTAAAAGATTTTCAATTCTATTTAAGTCAAATCCTAATACATGCTCTTTATCTATAAGTATAACCGGAATAGACATATATCCCATTTTTATTAGTTCTCTTTTAGCTTCTAAATCCTTAGATATATTATACTCCTTAAAATTTATACCTTTATTCTTTAAATACTCTTTAGCTTTAATACATTGTATGCATGTATCACTAGTATATATTTCTACATTTTTCATTTGGTATACCTCCTACACTATATGATGCTTGTATTTTTTTTTTTATTATATTAGATTATTATTATCATATATCAGTTAATAATAATCTAATATAATTTAATATTCTATCTTTATGAAGTATAATTAATGATACATAAAATTATATTATTATTCAATATAACTCTATTATATTAGGAGGAAATTTTATGAGCAAAAGAGTACTAATTATGTCAGCTTCTACTGGAGGTGGGCATAATAGAGCTGCTCGCGCAATTAAAGAAGAGCTTGAAAGCAGAACTATAAATAACATGCCTATAAAATGCGAAATCGTTGATAGTTTAAAATTAGTTAATAATACAATGGATAAAGTTATTTCTAGAGGTTATGAAAAATCTGCTATTTATACACCTAAAGCATATGGTAGTGTATATAGATTGTCTGAAACTAATCTTGCTTCTAGAAATGAATTTAAGGGAAATCCACTTACATCATTAATGGCAAGAAAATTTAAACACCTATTAAACGATTCTAAGCCTGATTTAATTATAGGAACTCATCCATTTCCTATGATAGCGCTTAGTACATTAAAAAAACATAATAATTTAAATACTTTAAATTTAGGCGAAAGCTTTATTAAAAATAGTAAGGTAGATGTTCCGCCTATGATATCTGTTTTAACTGATTATACTACTCATTCTACATGGATTCAAAATGAAATTGATTATTACATAGTTGGTCATGAATATGTTAAAGAATTATTAGTATACGAAGGTGTTAATGGTGAAAAGGTTAAATCATTTGGAATTCCAGTGGAAAAATCTTTCTTAGATCATAGAGATAAGGAAACTGTCTTAACAGAGTTAGGTTTATCTCCTGATAAATTAACAGTTTTACTTATGGGTGGAAGTTTTGGAGCTGGTAATATAAAAGAGACATTAGAAGATTTACTTACCATAGACAGAGATTTTCAGATATTGGTAGTAACTGGTAGAAATGAACATCTAAAAGATAAGTTATCTAAAATGTTAGACTCTACTATTCAAGATAAAAATATATGTTTATTAGGCTACACAGATAAAATGAATGATATACTAGCTTCTATAGACGTATTAATATCAAAACCTGGAGGTCTTACTACTACAGAGGCATTACTTAATGATGTTCCTATGATTGTACCGTACTTTATTCCGGGACAAGAAGAAGAAAATTTAGATTTCTTAACTAATTGCGGTGCTGCACTTAGAACAACTAAAAAATACAGTTTGCCAGTATTATTAAAAGTACTTATAGATGATCCTTCTAGGCTAGATATGCTTAGAAAAAATATAAAATCTATAAGAAAATTTGATTCTGCAGTCAATATATCTAACCTAGTTGTAGATATATTGGACAATAATAAATAAAATTTAATATACGTTGAAAAAAGTAAAATTCTAAAAAGAGCTTAGCAATAAAATTATTATTACTAAGCTCTTTTCCTATAAAAATATTTAAATATATTATCTATAAACTTTATATTTTAATACCTAGGCTCATAAAAATCTTCTTCATAATCATATTGATAATTTTTATAATTATTTCTAAATTCACTACGAATATTGTTTGAAGATTTTTTTGATTTCTTTCTAATTAAAGCATCTATATCTATATTTTTTGACTTTTTTTCTTCTGATATAGTATTTGCTTTTTTCATAGATTTATATTTTTCTAAATTCATAGTCGTTTCCATATTACACTCCTATCAAAACATAAAAACCGAGGTATATACCTCGATTTTTTATATTTCTCTTCTACCTTCTAATGCTTTCGATATAGTAACTTCATCTGCATATTCTAAATCTCCACCTACAGGTAGACCATGTGCTATTCTTGTAACTTTTATTCCCATAGGTTTTAAAAGTCTTGCTATGTACATAGCTGTTGCTTCCCCTTCTATCGTTGGGTTAGTAGCCATTATTATTTCTCTTACATCTTGTGCCCCTAATCTTTGTATAAGCTCTTTTATCTTTATCATATCAGGTCCTATACCATCCATAGGCGATATAACACCATTTAATACATGATATTGACCTTTAAACTCTCTAGTTCTTTCCATTGCAGCTACATCTCTTGGATCTTCAACAACACATATTACACTAGAGTCTCTATTTTTATTTGAACACATACTACAAGGATCTGTATCTGTTATATTACAACAAACAGAGCAATATCTTATTTCTCTCTTAGCTTCTATTATAGCCTTAGATAAAGCTTCTACATCATTAGTATTCATATTTATAATATGAAATGCTAATCTTTGAGCAGTCTTTCTTCCAACTCCAGGGAGCTTTGAAAATTCTTCTATTAGCCTAGTTATAGGCCCTGTATAAACTTGCATATAATCACCTACTAGAATAATCCTGGTATATTTAATCCTCCAGTTACTTTACTCATTTGACTTGATTGCATTTCGTCAACACTTCTTAATGCTTCATTAACCGCACTTAAAACTAAGTCTTGTAACATTTCTATATCATCTGGATCAACAACTTCAGGTTTTATGTTTATATCTATTAATTCTTTCTTACCATTAACCTTTACAGTAACAGCTCCTCCACCAACAGAAGACTCTATCTCCTTCTCTTCTAATTCAGCTTGCATTTTCTGCATATTTTCTTGCATTTTTTGAGCTTGCTTTAATAAATTATTCATATTTCCAGGCATCATTCCGCCTCCAAAACCTCTTTTAGCCATAACTAAAATCCTCCTTAAAAAACTTTTTTCTATATTTTATTATTATATCATAATCCTTTTTATTATTAATCTTGTTTTTCTTCATTATCTTTTATTTCAAGTATATCTTCATTAACTATAGACTTTAATAACTCTTCACCTTGGTCTATTTTATCGTTTTTTATTTCTAGTTCTATATCTTTCACTTCAGATTCTAGTATTATCTTTATACTAAAACTTCTATTTATTGTTTCTCTTATTATTTTTTCTATATATGATATAGTGTCTGGATCACTTAATCTTTTCTTTGCAAATTCAAATCCATGTCCATAAATTATATATAAATTATTATTATAAACATTAAACCCACTTATATCTCCTAGTAAGAAGTATACTGGCATTTGTTTATTTTCTTTATCATCTTTTATGTTTTGTCTTATCTTTTGCCATGATGATTCTATTAATTTAACATCTTCACTTTTTACATTTTCATATACTACTTCTTCTAGTTCTTCTTTTTCTATAACTATTTCATCAATAGATGTATTATTCTCTTTTGTTGTATTTATTTTTATATTACCACTCTCAATAGTTTTTTCTAAATTCTCTATTCTCTTTATTAAAGCTTCTTTACTTTCATCAAACATAGGTTGAGCAGTCTTCATAATAGTAACTTCTGCTAATACCCTAGGATTTGATGACGATTTCATATTATCTTGAGTTTCTGATAAGATATTTAAAATTCTTATTAAATCATTTGTATCTACTATCTTAGATTGTTCTTTTAATTGTTTTATAGTTTCTTCTGGAAGCGATATAATTTCATCTAATTCTGTTGATACTTTACATACCATTAAATTTCTAAAATGATCTATCAAATCATTTATTAAATTTCTTATATCTTTCCCCCATACAACAAATTCATTTAATATTTGAAGTGATTTTTTAGTATCCTGATCTATTATCGATTGAGCCATTTCAAATAATTGCTCTATATTTACTGTTCCTAATAACTCTACGGCATCTTTATATTCTATTTTATTATCTGAAAAAGATATACATTGATCTAATATACTAAGAGCGTCTCTTAATGCTCCTTGAGAGTTTCTAGCAATTAAATTTAATGCCTTTTCTTCTGCTTCTATATTTTCTTCATTACATATCTTTTTCATTCTAGCAGTCATATCTTTAACAGTAACTCTTTTAAAATCAAACCTTTGACATCTCGATAAAATTGTTGCTGGTATTTTATGAGGTTCTGTAGTAGCTAATATAAATATTACATATGATGGTGGCTCTTCTAAAGTCTTTAATAATGCATTAAATGCCCCTTGAGATAACATGTGTACCTCATCTATTATATATACTTTATACTTAGCCTTGGCTGGAGAATATTTAACATTTTCTCTAAGCTCTCTTATATCATCTACACTATTATTAGAAGCAGCATCTATTTCTACTACATCCATAACATTATCATTTAATATATCTCTACATACTTCGCATTCATTACAAGGCTCTTGATCAACACTATTTTCACAGTTAACAGCTCTTGCAAATATTTTTGCTGTTGATGTCTTCCCTGTACCTCTTGTTCCTGAAAATAAATAAGCATGTCCTACATTATTATTTTCAATCTGATTCTTTAATGTTCTTACAATATGTTCCTGACCTACAACATCTTCAAAATTTTGAGGTCTATATGATCTATATAAGGCTTTATGCATTCCTCTATCTCCTTAATTTAAAAATCAATCTAATATATTAATTTCCTATATATTGAAATATTATATCATTATCTTTAATAAAGTTATATAAATTAAAATTTTGCATATTAAAAAAATCCCTAATTAAAGGGATTCTATTTTATATATTAAATGCTGTACACCATCTATTGACTTTGCCTCACAAGCGTTACCTAAACAGTTAGCTCGGCTTAGGCACCCCTACGGCACACGAAAGTGATCACTTACCGCTGCTTCCTTCCGGATCTGACGGGGTTCATGAGCTTCCGTTGCGTAGGACCTAAACGTCAACACCACTTATTTAGGGCAGCCTTACAAAGCAAAAGCCTCTAGATGGAATTCAATCCTGCTATAGCGGATTGCAGGTTACAGGGCACCGCTACCTCCCCATCTAGTACAGCAAAATTACAACCATATTTAAATATTCTCTGGCGGAGAGTATGGGATTCGAACCCATGATACGTTTTTGACGTATACTCACTTTCCAGGCGAGCGCCTTCGACCATCTCGACCAACTCTCCATATTATCTTTTCCTTAAATTTTTAAAAAATTCCTGTAATATATTAGAGCATTCTTCTTGTAATATACCGAATGTGGTCTCGATATTATTATGTTCATAATAATCTATTTTAAATTCATGTTGTTTTTCTGTATATGCATTTTTTATGTGTTTTGTACCAATTATAAGTTTTTTTATTCTCGACTGTACTACTGCTCCACTACACATTATACATGGCTCCATAGTTACATATAAATCACAATCAACAAGTCTCCATCCACCTAATTTTTCAGAAGCCTGTCTTATAGCTAAAACTTCCGCATGAGCAGTACAATCATTTAACGTTTCAGTTAAATTATGTGCTCTTGCTATAATTTCATTATTTTTTACAATTATAGCTCCTATAGGTGTTTCACCCTTTTCATATGCTTTATTTGCTTCTTTTAAAGCCTCTTTCATGTAGTATGAGTTTTCCATATCTCCTCCTAAAACTTATAACAAGTTTATATTAACATAGTTTATTTTATATTTCAACTTAAATTTAAATATTAACCTTATAATAATAAACTCTATATACATAGTATTCTATATATAAATAACTTAATATTTTATTCTACTAATTACCCACACATATTTAAAATATTACAAAGATTTTTTAATAATTATTTTTTATTATAAAGACTAATATTTTCAATAATATAATTTATCTAATAAAATGAATTAATTATATTTTCAGTAAAGTTTTAGAGTTAACAATTAATAAATTAATCTATTGTGCTAGTTATTTTACTAAACATATTGAAATTGCTATATAAAGTTTTATAATTATTAAAATATATCTTGTTAGACTTTAGTATTTTCAACGATTAAATTTAACTAGCACAACGAATTAAATTATGCTTAATTGCATATTTTCTTAAAATATATAAGAGTATCTTAAAATAATAATTTTAGGATACTCTTATATTTATATAAACTATATCTTATAATTCATTTTTCTTTATAACATCTACACCCATATATGGTCTTAATACTTCTGGAACAATTACAGATCCATCAGCTTGTTGGTAGTTTTCTAATATGGCAGCTAAAGTTCTTCCTACTGCTAATCCTGAACCATTTAACGTATGCACATATTCAGCTTTAGATTTTTTATCTCTCTTGAATCTTATACCAGCTCTTCTAGCTTGGAAATCTTCAAAGTTTGAACAAGAAGATATTTCAACATATCTGTTGTAACTTGGCATCCATACTTCTAAGTCATACTTAAATGCTGCAGTAAATCCTAAATCTCCTGTACATATTTTAACTACTCTGTATGGTAATCCTAATAATTGTAACATTCTTTCAGCATCATTAGTTAATTTTTCTAACTCTTCATAAGAATTTTGAGGATCACAGAATTTAACTAATTCAACTTTATTAAATTGATGTTGTCTTACTAATCCTCTTGTATCTCTACCAGCAGATCCTGCTTCAGATCTAAAGCATGGAGTATATGCACAATACTTTATAGGTAATTGATCTACAGTTAATATTTCATCTCTATGTATATTAGTTACAGGAACTTCTGCAGTTGGTATTAAGAAGTATTCCATACCTTCTATCTTGAACATGTCTTCTTCAAACTTTGGTAATTGTCCTGTTCCTATAAAGCTTGATCTATTTGCCATGAAAGGAGGTAAAACTTCTGTATATCCATGTTCTTCTGTATGAGTATTTAAGAAGAAGTTTATTATAGCTCTTTCAAGTCTTGCTCCTAATCCTTTATATAAAGTAAATCTTGAACCTGTTATTTTACCAGCAGTTTCAAAATCTAATATTCCAAGACCTGTACCTAAATCCCAGTGTGCTTTCCCTTCAAAATCAAACTTTGGAGTTTCTCCCCATTTTCTTATTTCAACATTGTCTTCATCTGTAGTTCCTTGTGGAACATCTGGGTGAGGAACATTAGGAATTCTCATTAAATTATATTCCATTTCTCCTTCAACTGCTCTAACTTGCTCATCTATAGCTTTTATCTTATCTGATAATTCTTTTAACTGAGCCTTTGCAGCATCTACATCTTTACCTTCTTTTATAAGTTGAGGTATTTTTTTAGATTCAACATTTAGCTCATTTTTCATTACTTCAACTTCTTTAAGTAATTCTCTTCTCTTATCATCTAAAGCAACTACAGCATCTAAATCAAATTCTTTTTCCCCTCTTCTATCCATTGCTTTTTTGATATCTTCTAAATTTTCTCTTATTCTTTTTATATCTAACATTTTACTTCCTCCTATATTTATTTTATAGCTATATTTAGCTTATATTAACTTTTACTTGTATAAGATCTTATTTACATTTTGATAACGTTATCTTTAAAAATTTTTATAAATATATATTATAAAACAATTAATTATAATAAAAAAAGACCTTCTATCCCCATACAAAAAGGGACGAAAGTCTTTGATCCGCGTTGCCACCCTAATTGATTATACTTATGGTATAATCCTCTCAATCCTGTAACGTAGGTATACGTCTAATCTTACTATTATTTCCGACTAGAAGCTCTGGAATGGATTCAAAAATCATTGTAATGAGTTCACACCAACCACTCACTCTCTGAATACAAACATATCTTTTACTATTTTCCTTCATAGCTTTTAAACTAATTGTTTTATTTGATAATCATTATATTATATATGTTACCAACTTTCAATAGTATTATTCAAACTTTTTTATTATTTTACTTTAGTATAAATATTCATTTTATCAATTGATGTATCTATAATTAGGGAATTTATTACAAAATTATACTCTATATTTTTTTATAAACTATTTTTTGCCATTGTTTACAAGTATATTTTTATCTAATAATGACGAAATAATTTCATCTAGTATCTCTTCATTTTTAGCTTCAATAGTGTGTAAATGGCTCTCTTTTGTTAATATTGATAATTGTTTAAACTCATCATTTGATGATTTCTTCATAAATTCATCTATATCTCTATTAGAAGCTATATCTAAGTCTACTTTAATTTCTCCATAAATCGGATGCTTTACTATAACATTTTTTACTTTACCACCTAAGTCTACTATAGTCCTTAACTCATTATAAAATTCATCTCTATTAGAATGATTTTTACATTCTATAGTTTTTATTGCTGTCTTAGAATTATATATTATATATCCTTGAGGTGTAGCTATTATATCCACACCTGTTGCTCTTATTAAAGCTATATCTTGAACTATTACTTGTCTACTTACATTTAACGTATTCGCTAATTCATCTCCTTTTATAGGATTAGCTGATTTATTTAATATATTTAATAATAACTCTCTTCTCTCTTTAGTTTTCATTATTTATTTTCTCCTAAATTTATAAATTATAATACTACTCTGTATAAATTTATATATCATCAGCATGTCTAATTTATATTATATCATTGTATATATTACTTTGTATAAAAAATTCTCTTTACTCATACTATCAACAACTTTATATATTACTCAAGTGCTCAATCTATTTTCAATACTCAAATATAATGAACTAATATGAATATATAGTAGTTTAACTTTAAAAAATTGGTATATGTATTATTACTATATGATTATATAAGTAAAAGTATAATAAATTAGATACTATCATTTATAAGTTAATTTAATCTGTTGTGCTAGTTATTTTACTAGACATATTGAAATTACTATATAAAGTTTTCAAACTATAAAAATATCTCTTCTCAAACTCTAGTATTTTCAACGAGTTAATTTACTATATTTATAAGTTTATCTATAAGTATTAAGGTTATGCAATTTACTTAACTGAAAAAATACCTTATAAGATGAAATATCACCTTAAAGGTATTTTTATAATAAAAAAAGATTACGTGGCTACGTGCTACTCTCCCAGGCGGTTGCCCACCAA
>DHKFR23503__coassemble_1131_pt1 | contig 9453 bp, 6 predicted proteins | sample DHKFR23503__metabat2_high_PE_003 | metagenome-assembled genome bin DHKFR23503
AAAAAAGTAGAAATTCTATATTTTGATGGACTCATATTAGTATATTTTTTAAATACCATACTATAATAATTTTGATTATTAAAACCAACTTCTATTGCAATATCTAGCAGGTTTAAATCACTATTTATTAAAAGATTCTTACTTTTTTCTACTCTAAAGTGATTTAAAAAATATGAAAATGTATTTCCTGTATATTTTTTAAATAAACTACAAAAATAACTTTTATTAATATCTAAGTAATTACATAATGAGTCAATTGTTATATCTTGGTTATAATTAACATGAACATATTCTATAGCTTTTCTTATATAAGGATTAAAAGATTTATTATTCATATTTTTATCAAATTTATCATTAGCTATATTTAAAATTAATTTAGACATATAGTTAGAACACTCTAAAGAGCGATAAGGTATGTTATGTAAATTATTCTCAATCGGTTTATTTAATATAGAGCCTAATACAAAATATCCTTTATTTTTATTAAATTTAGAAATACTTACAATCTTATAGTAAATATCTATATTGTTGTATAAATGGACATTTAAATGACTATCTGAATTACTTATTAAAGATTTTATCTTATCTAATGGAAATATTTCATCAAAATAACCACTGTATCCAATTTTATATATATCATTGAACTTACTTGAAATAACTTTTACAGGCATATTGCAACATTCATAAAAATCTTTAACTACTGAAATTATAAAATCCATAAAAAACTCCTAAGAATATTTTAAAAATAAATTTAAGTAAAAAATTAAAAAATACAAATATATTTAAATATTTTAAATTTATAGTTATAAAGATTTGTTTTTGGGAATTTATCTATTATAAATTAACTTTATTTTTTACGCTTAAGGAAATTATCTTACTTCAATACTTTTGGATAAGCTTGCAAATATAGTTATATCAATGCATTAGATTTGAGCGTAAAAAATATTTTGAGCAACGGACGAAGTTGTTGGCGACATGAGCGAAGCGAATTTTTTGTTGAAAAAAATGATATTTAATTTTAAATAAAAACTTTATTTTAGTTATTAATTTATAAATATAAAATAAAATTTTTATGCATTAAAATATAAAAAATATTGTCAAAAGTATTGACAAAAAAATAAATTTTGAATGTATAAAAAACACTTGATACTCCACTATATATAGTATACAATAACTCATATGATACTACATATAGTACTTAAAGCATGAAAAAATGATTCACATATAGTAATAAAAGTCAAGAGCATTTTGTGGAATAAAAGTAAGATTTTATTAAAAAATATTATTTTTATTTTACAAAATTTTAGCGATAAAAAGTGTTAAAAGGAGTATTGTTATGGTAAAGAATTTGAATATTATAAAAAGAGACGGAAGTATTGTTGAATTTAATAGATGTAAAATAGAAGATGCAATACTTAAAGCTATGAAGTATGGAAGCGGAATATATGAAGAAGAAATAGCTAAAAAAATAGCAAAAGAAATAGAGATAAACTGTTTTGAAAATGAAAATTCTCCAACTGTATATCAAGTTGAGAACATGGTATATAACAAGTTAATACAATATAAACATGAGTTAACTGCAAAAGCTTATGAAGGGTATAGAGCAGTACAATCATTTAAGAGAGAAGTAAACACAACAGATGATAGTATAATAGGTCTTTTAGATAAAAGTAATGAAGAAGTAATAAATGAAAACTCTAATAAGAATGGAGTACTAGCTTCAACTCAAAGAGATCTAATAGCAGGAGAAGTATCTAAAGATATATCTAGAAGAAAAATAATACCTGCGCATATAGTTCATGCTCATGATGAAGGTGTACTTCATTATCATGATATGGATTATGCCATGCAGCCAATTCACAATTGTATGCTTATAAACTTAGAAGATATGCTTCAAAATGGAACTGTAATAAATAATAAATTAGTCGAGTCTCCAAAGTCATTTAGCACAGCTTGTACTATAGTTACTCAAATAATAGCTCAAATAGCTAGTGGTCAATACGGAGGAAATACTATAACAATTAAACATATAGCACCATTTTTAAGAGTATCTTATGATAAATATTTCAATAAATATAAAGAAAAGTACACTGAAGAAATGGCGCATGAATTAGCAGAAGATAGAATGTTAGAAGAATTAAAGTCTGGTATTCAGACTATAAGATATCAATTATCAACTCTTCATACAAGTAATGGTCAATCACCATTTTCTACTATATATTTAGAAATTGAAGAAGGTCATGAATACGAAAGAGAAATGGCTTTAATATGTGAAGAAATGATAAATCAAAGATTAGAAGGAATGAAAAATCATAAAGGTCAACAAATAGGAGAAGAATTCCCTAAACTTGTATACTTATTAGATGAGCATAACTGCTTAGAAGGTGGCAAATATGATTATATTACAAAGCTAGCAGCTAAGTGTAATACAAAGAGATTAGTTCCTGATTATCAAAGTGCTAAAATAATGAGAAAAAATTATGAAGGATGTACTTTCCCACCAATGGGATGTAGAAGTCACCTTTCACCATGGAAGGATGAAAATGGAAATTATAAATGGTATGGTAGATTTAACCAAGGTGTTATAAGTCTTAACTTAGTTCAAGTAGCCTTAACTGCTAATAAAGATATGGATAAATTCTGGGAAATATTAGATGAAAGATTAGAACTTTGTAAAGAAGCCTTAATGGTAAGACATAATCTACTTATGGGAACTACTTCAGATGTGTCTCCAATACATTGGCAACATGGAGGAATAGCTAGACTTAAAAAGGGTGAAAAAATCGATTCATTATTGAAAGATGGATATTCAACTCTTTCATTAGGATATGTAGGTGTATATGAAATGACACAAGCAATGCTTGGAGTATCTCATACAACTAAAGAAGGAGAAGAATTTGCATTAAAGGTAATGCACCACTTAAATAATACATGTCAAAGATGGAAAAAAGAAACAGGTCTTGGATTTGGTCTATATGGTACACCAGGAGAGAGTTTAACTTCAAGATTCTGTAGAATAGATAAGCAAAAGTTTGGCGAAATAAAAAATGTAACGGATAGAATGTATTATACAAACTCATATCATGTTCATGTAACAGAGGAAATAGATGCATTTTCTAAATTACAATTTGAATCTCAATTCCATGATATAAGTTTAGGTGGATGTATAAGTTATGTTGAAGTGCCAGATATGAGTAAAAATTTAACTGCAGTAGAGCAAATAATAAATTATATTTATCACAATATACAATATGCTGAAATAAACACTAAGCCAGATGTATGTTTTAAGTGCGGATATGAAGGCGAGATATTATTAGATAATGACCTAGAATGGTATTGTCCAAATTGTGGTAACAGAGAAAAAGAAGAGATGCAAGTTATGAGAAGAACTTGTGGATATATAGGATCTAATATGTGGGGTAAAGGCCGTACACAAGAAATTGGACAAAGAGTTCTACATTTATAAGATTGGAAGTGATTATATGAGGTTTTCTAAGATAAAAGACAATGATATAGCAAATGGTGTAGGTATAACAATGTCATTATGGACACAAGGTTGTCCTCATCATTGTAAAGGATGCTTTAATGTTGAAACATGGGATTTTAACGGTGGAAAAGAATTTACGACTGAAGATTTGAAGTACATCTTAAATAATATAGATAAAAACAACATAAAAAGAAATTTAGCTATACTGGGAGGAGAACCTCTTTGCCCTGAAAATGTTAAAGGTGTTATAGAACTTTGTAAACAATTTAAGAAAGTTTACCCAGAAAAAATGATATACTTATGGACAGGATATGAAGTTGAAAATTTTGACTATACTCAAATGAAGATATTTAAGTATATAGATGTATTAGTAGATGGAAAATTTGAAGAAGATAAGAAAAATTTATCTATTATGCTAAGGGGTTCTACTAATCAAAGAGTTATAGATGTAAATAAATCTTTAAACAATAATGATATTGTAATGTATGAGGTAGGCTAAAAGGAGAAATTAATATGATAATGAACGTAAAAAAGAAACATAAAGATGCAGTAATACCTATGTTTGCTCATCCAACAGATAGTGGTTTTGATTTGTTTACATGTGAAGATGTAACTGTATCAGGTGGAAAAAAAGCAATAGCTAAAACAGGATTAATATTTGAAATACCACAAGGTTGGGGTATACAAATAAAAAATAAGTCAGGAATAACTGTAAAAGGTGTTCCAACAACTTCGGGAACTAATGCAGATATAACAGTATTTGAAGGAACTGTTGATATGGATTATAGAGGTGAAGTTGGCATAATGTTTAAAAATGAAGAAGATTTTGAAATAACTATACCAAAACATACTAAATTAGCTCAAGGAGTTTTAAGAAGAGTTTATAATTGTACTTTTGTAGAAGTTGATGAAGTAAATGATACTGTTAGAGGAGACGGTGGATTTGGTTCTACTGGAACAACTATTAATACAAAGTAGTTTAATTAAGATATAGATAAAAGAGGCTATCTCATAATGTGGGATTGTCTCTTTTTTCATGTGGTATAAATTATAGCTTAATAAAAAATAGATATTTTGGTAATATAGATAAAGATTGAAATATTAAATTTAAAAATATAAGGGTGGTAATAAATGAGTAAAAGATTTGAGGACTTCAATTTAGATAAATATATAATAAAAGCTTTATATAATTTAAATTATAAAACTCCTTCTAAAGTACAAGCTGAGGTTATACCTAGATTATTAAAGACAGAAGATGTTATAGTGAAATCTAAGACAGGAAGTGGGAAAACAGCAAGTTTTGGAATTCCTATATGTGAAAATATAGATGTAGAAAATAATAGCTTGCAAGCTCTTATAGTAGTACCTACTAGAGAGTTAGCGATTCAAGTTAAGGATGAAATTTCTAATATAGGGAGATTAAAAAAGATAAGATGTAGTGCAATATTTGGCAAACAACCTATAAAAGAACAAATAAGAGAATTAAAACAAAGAGTGCATATTGTAGTTGCTACACCGGGTAGAATAATAGATCATATAAGCAGAAATACAATAAATTTAGATGAGATTAAGTATTTTATAATAGATGAAGCAGATAAGATGCTTAATAAAGGCTTTATAGAAGATATGGAATTTATATTAAACAAGATACCTAAAAATAGTGTAAAAGGATTATTTTCTGCAACTATAGATGATGATATAAAATATATATGTGACAAATATCTTAAAACATTTAATATATTAGATATAAAATATAGTGATGTATTTGATAAGAAGCAAATACTTGAAAATAAAATAAGATGTCTTGAAAATGAAAAATATGAAAAACTAAAAAGTATAATTTATAAAGAGAATCCAACATCTTTAATAATATTTTGTAATACAAAAGAGAAAGTAAAAAAGTTGTATGAAAATATGAAAAAAGATGGATTTTTAGCAGAAGAACTTCATGGAGATATGTCTCAAGATAAAAGAATATTTGTTATTAAAGATTTTAAAAATAGCAAATTTAATATACTTATAAGCACAGATGTAGCGGCAAGAGGTATACACATTGATGATATATCTTTAGTAATAAACTATGATGTTCCGCGAGATAAAGAAAATTATATCCATAGAATTGGTAGAACTGGTAGAAAAGATAACTATGGAAAAGCAATAACTATTGTTACTGACAAACATGATAAATATATCAATGAAATAGAAGAATACATAGGGTATGAAATAAAAGATTTTGAAGAACTAAAAACAGATGATATAGTTGAAGGAAAAATAAAGTTTGAAAAGAAATCTAAGGAAATTTTGAAAAATAGAAAAAATAAAACTAGAGAGAAAAATATTCATGATGAAGTAACAAAAATATATATAAATGCAGGCAAGAAAAAGAAAATAAGAGTTATAGATATAGTAGGAGCTTTTAGCAATCTGCCAGGTATAAATAATGAAGATATCGGTGTCGTTGAAGTTCAAGATTTATGCTCATATGTAGATATACTTAATTATAAGGGTGAAGCATTAATAAAAAAATATAAAGAAATAAACATAAAGAAAAAAATGGTTAAATTAAGAAAAAATAGACAAAATTAATAAATAAGGTAGTTAAACAATAATAAAAGGAGCTAAATCTTTATTAAAATAGCTCCTTTTGTTAAATTAACTATACAAATAGAAAAGTTATAATATAGAGAAATACTAAAAATAAATTTTATTCTATATTTTCACCAAAACTTTCACTTATAAGTCTCGTATAACTAATAGATCTAGCAATTCTATCTAGCATTTCTTCTTTATTACTTATAACAATATCTGTTCTAGTGTTCCAAAGTTTATCAAATAAGTCTGTACACATATTCTTAAATTCTGTATCACTAATTATAAAGTAATCATTTTTACCCGAATCAGGATGAACTTTTGTAAATTTTAAGTTTCTTGATAAATATAGAGATGGATTTTCTTTATTTTTAAAATCATCAACAAAGTCTCCATCAACAAGTCTTATTTCTACATCGTTTGATTCAGTAAGAATTTTTTCTATATATTCGATATGTCTTTCTCTTTCTTTAAATGTAAGTGTTACTGGAGTATTAAAAAAGTGTAATTTTCCAGATGACATATATTTTCTTAGTTCTGACTCATAAATAAGAACTCTAAGTTTTGATTTATAAGTTACATTATGAAGAAATAAGTTTATTTTTTGAAGTTCATTAATTATTTTTTTATTATGACCAAATAGTTTTTGAGCAATTTCCATAAATAAATCTGGTGGCATAAAGAATTCATTAATAGATCCAAGAAGACATCTTAAGTCATTGTTCATTATATATTGTATATAAGTTTGATCTTCAATCATTGAAGATGAATCTTTTCTATAGCATAAAAGATTTCCTTTATTTTTCAAAGTATACTTTAAATTAGAATAAAATTCTTCCACTAAACGTCTGTCTTTTGAACTAGTTGTAAATAAGCATTCACCTTCTTCAAAGAAGATATTTGTAGATAAAAATTTATCTTTTATAGCAAAAACCACAGTATTTGAATTAACCTTGCAATTATAGATTTTGAAGTTTAAAGATGGATAAGTAGCAATTAGATTTATTCCTAATAATGTATTTATGACATCATTATTTTTATCATCTCCTCCTAGTCCAATTAAAAAGCTAGCTTTTACTTTTGTTTTTTTACTTATTTTATATAAAAATTCCTTTAAATCTGATAGAGCTATTTTATCTTTATGGTTTAGATACATTAAGTTTAATGAAATTAATATCTCTAAAGAATCTTCTTTATCTGACATATTATTTAATTCATTGAAAAATGTATTATAAATAATATTAGGTTTTACCATAGAGAAGCTATTATAGTATTCTTCAGAATGTGTGCTCTTTGGTAAATTTTGAACTGATTTATTATTTAGATTAATTGTATCTAAATATACTTCTTTTAATATAGTTTCTATGTATTGACTAATATACTCTTTACTACTATCTGAAGGTATTTCAAAGTAATCAATTAAATTAATTAATCCGGATTCATCTAAAGATTGGATTATAAAATCTGAAATATTTTTACATATTTCATTTATTCGTTTTGAGCTAGGTAAATATGTAGATAATATCCATTTATTGATATAAGATACATCATATCCTATAAATTTTGCTAAGCTACTTTTCTTTTGATTTGAAATATATAGTAATTTTTCTATTAAGTTTCCGAAAGTTATATTTTTCAACTATGATGTCCTCCTAAGAAATATATATTTTCTTTTAGTTATTAATTAGATATATTATACCATTTTATAATAAAGATTATAATAAGTTAAATATAATATTGAGAATGATTATAAAAAAAGGTAAATTTAAATTACTTAAAAGGAAAAAAGGAATTCCTTATTTCTTTAAAATGCTCTATTTTTCTTATAAATGAATAAATAAAGTATGTTATTATTAATTTAACAAATTAAAAAAATGTTTTTTTGGTAGTTTTCAGCAATGAAATAGTAAAAATATTAAAAGAAAAAAGGAAATATCAAGGAAAAATAGGAAATTTAATTTACGTTAATAGACAGTATAAATGATATTCATAGGAGGAGACATTTTAATGAATAATTCAACAATGAGTAAAAATAAGAAAATAGCCACAGGATGGTTTATAGTAATAGCGTGTATGCTTGTACAAGCTATACCAAATGGAATAGTAGCAAATACACAAGCATTATATATGTATCCAGTAATGGAAGCAAAAGGATTTACATTATCTCAATTTTCATTAATATTTACAATAGGTATGATAGTTCCTGCTATAATAGGACCGTTTATAGGTAGCCTTTATGGTAAATTAAATACAAAGATATTCTACTTAGTAGGAGGAATATTACTATCTGGAGGATTCATGACATTCTCAATAGCTGAACAATTATGGCAATTTTATGCAATTGCAGCTGTAGCTCAAATAGGTTCTAGTATAGTATCAGGTATAGGTATACCAATGTTATTGAATTCTTGGTTTGATGAAAATACAAAAGGTAAAGCAATGGGAATGGCATTTGCAGGTGGATCTATAGGTAATATATTCTTACAACAGTTAGTTACAAGAACTATAAGTTCAAGTGGATATGCTCACTCATATTTTGTATTTGGTTTAGTAGGTTTAGTAGCAATAATACCAATAGCATTATTTATGGTAAGAATGCCGAAAAATGAAAATGAAATAGTTAGAGGAAAAGTTCAAGAAAAAGAAGAAAAAATAAATTCAATAGATATATCTTATACATTAAAAGAAGCGCAAAAAAATAAATACTTCTGGATAATGGGAATGGGATTATTATTTGTAGGTATATATGTATCTGCTTATTCAATACAATATGCAGCATATTTCCAAGGAGAATTAAAATTATCAACATCTATGATAGCTACAACTGGTTCATTATTTGCAATATCATCTTTATTAGGAACAGTAGTTGGCGGTATATTATTTGATAAATTAGGAGTTATAAAAACTCTATTAATAGGGGCTATAGCAGTAGTAGGATCAGGATCTGCATTATTAATGACTGAAAGTATACCTTTATTTGCGCATGTACATTCAATTTTAAAAGGTGTAGCCACATTTATTTATCTGATGGGACCAGCGTATATGGTAGGTTCATTCTTTGGTAACAAAGAATATGGACAAATACTAGGTTTAGTTAACTTAAACTTTGCAATAGGATTCTGTGGTGGATCGGCACTTTTTGGAGTATTTGCTGAGAACTTTGGTTATAAATTTACTTGGATAGGAATATTAGTATGTGTAGTAATGGCGTTTACATTACTTACAATTGCAGCTAAAGGTATGACTAATGTAAATAAACAAAGATTAGAAAAAATGAAAAATGAAAATTTAACTAAAGTAGCTTAATAAAAAGACTGTCTATTACTAGGCAGTCTTTTACTTTTAATAAAAATGGATTGTCAAAATACTTATGTTTA
>DHKFR23503__coassemble_1150_pt1 | contig 9055 bp, 10 predicted proteins | sample DHKFR23503__metabat2_high_PE_003 | metagenome-assembled genome bin DHKFR23503
TTATAATAGTATGTAACTATGCCTAATTTATAACTTTATAATAAAAATTTGATTTACTATATTAATCTTCTTAGCCATTTTTTTGTAGATTCATCAGCAAATATAGCATCTATAGTATTTAAATATATATCTTTATACTTTTCTTTACTCATGTTAAATTCATCAGATATAACTTTTATTTCATTGCTTAAATCTATATTAGATACTGTTCTATTATCAGTATTTATACTTAACTTTATTCCATCTTTATAAAAATCATATAATGGATACTTATTTAAACATTCAATTGCTTTAGTCTGAATATTGCTAGTTGGACACATTTCTAGAACAACTCCAGTTTTTTTGACTAAATCATAGGCATCTTTCATATCTTTTATTCTAACTCCATGACCAATTCTTTGTGCTTTAAGTATGTTTATCGCATCTATGACATTTTGAGCACTTGCTGCTTCCCCTGCATGTATTGTTATATTATATCCATAACTTCTTGCAAGTTCTATTGCTCTTTTATATTTATTAGCAAAACCTTCTTCTTCAGGTCCTGCTAAATCTATAGCTACTACACCTTTATTTAAAAATTTTCTCCCTTTTTCAATCAATAGTATTGCATCATCTTCACTCATATTTCTCATACAAGATAGTATTATGTTTCCTTTTATATCGTATATTCTTTGTGCTTGATTTATCCCATCTATAGCACTTTGTATAACCTCTTCTATACTTAATCCTTTTTGTAAGTGTAATAATGGAGCAAATCTAATTTCTATATATTTTATATTTTCCTTTTGTGCGTCTTCTAAAAGTTCAAATGTTATTCGTTTTATATTTTCACTACTTTGCATAACCTTATTAGGTAAATCAAATCTTTTTAGATATTCATTTAGGGATGTACAATCATTTGGAACTTGAACCAATTTTTCAATATCACATCTTTTATATGAATCTAATTTTATGCCTTCTTTTTTAGCTATATCTATAATTGTATCCACTCTAACACTTCCATCTAAATGACAATGTAATTCTATTTTTGGTAGCTTATTTATCATATATATACCCTCCTAATATTTTTATTATATATGTTACTATTTTGTTTTTTTGTATAAAAAAATTCCTAATTACAAAGAAAAGCTGTATTGTATATACAACTTTTCTTCGTAATCAAGAATTATCGGTTCTTGGTAGAAACTCCCAAACCTTATTATTGGGATTATACGAAATATTTATTTCTATACATTCTATTAGTATTTATATTTTTTGTCAACTATTTTCATGAAAATTTTACTTCGCTCAAGTTAAATATCGTCAAAAAAATTCATTGTCTTATAAAATAAATAACCCCGTCGTATTTTACGACGGGGGGGGTTATAAAAACTAAATTTATATTTGGTATGGAGTTAATATTTTATATAAAGAAGGTTATAGTTATGCTAAAAACTCATACGAAAAAATTATAGAGCTTATTAATATTAATATATCTATACTAATAATATCAATGTTCCAATTACAATCATAATAAGTCCTATGAAGGATTTCTTGTTTAACTTTTCCTTTAAAAACACATAAGAAAATGCCACTGTAACCAATATACTTAATTTATCTATAGGAACTACAACACTAGCCTCTCCATCCTGAAGTGCTTTGTAATAACATAACCAAGAAAGTCCTGTTGTTATACCAGATAGACATATAAATATCCAACTCTTCTTATCTATATCCTTTATCTCATTTTGTTTCTTAGTTACAAATACTACTACCCAGGCCATAATAAGAACTACTATTGTACGAATTGCACTTCCAAGATTTGATTCAATACCTGATATGCCTATTTTCCCAAGAATAGATGTTAAACTTGCAAATACTGCTGATAATATTGCATAAAACATCCATTTATTATTTTCTATTAATTTTTCATCCGTATCTTTTTTTATAATCATCATATATGTACCTATACCAATAGCTATCATTCCAAGCATTTTAGTAATGTTAAGATTCTCACCTAACATTATAAATGCAAGTATCATAGTTAGTATTGTGCTAGATTTATCTATAGGTGTTACTTTATTTACATCTCCAAGTTGAAGTGATTTAAAATAGCATAACCACGATCCTCCTGTTGCAAGTCCTGATAATATTAAAAATATCAATGTTTTATTACTTATATCTGATATAGTGTTAAATGAACCTACTACAAAAACCATCAACCAGGAAAAAATTAATATAATAATTGTTCGTATTGCTGTTGCAACATTTGAATCAACATTTTTAATTCCTATTTTAGCTAAAATTGCTGTTAATCCTGCAAATAATGCAGAAGCAAATGCATATAATATCCACATTAAATTTCACCACTTTCCTAACTAATTTATTGTGTATAATACTAAATAATTATACTTTATTTAGTTATATTTAATCTTATTATAATTAAAATGATAATTATTTTCAAACAAATTTTAGAATTTATATCTATTAACTTATATAGTTAATATCCTTTATTCTATTAGCACTTAATAATATTTAAATTTTAGGATATATTAGCTAACTTTGTAGTTAATCATATATAAGATAACTCAATAGTTACTCATCTTGGTTTAAATTGCTTCAATTAAATAAAAAAAATTATAAAATTAGTTATATTTTTTCATTTTGATAATGTATATATTAATCAATTCTGCTAGAATTAAAGTATATATTAGCTTTATTTATTATACATTATCATATTTAAAATTTACATTAACAAAATTCTAGTAAATAACGTAGTAAAAATAAGAAAGAAAATATATTATGGAAAATAAATAAAAGAATTATTATAGCCATATATTTAGTACCAGTATTAAGTCTAGGGTGTAGTAATAATACTGAAAACATAGCAAAATTTATAAACAATATAAATTATTAATTATTTTACATATGCACTGGTTATTATATAAATATATCTTTTATTTCCTAGTAATAAATTTATTTAATCATATATATTTTAAATAGGAAAATGTTAGGAGGAATAATATGAATTTTATAACAAAAGAAGAATTAGAAAAAAAAGATATTGTATCTAAATTTACTGTAAGCAATGGAAATTTAATATTACCTAAAGATTGTGAATACAAATCTAAGTTTGATGTGGGGGATATAGTAGCTCATAAAGAAAATGCTAATAAACTTGGATTAATCTATTTTATTGAAGATGATGAGTTTAGTATAAATTGGAATGATGGTAATGAGAGTATAGAAACTTCTTCTAACTTAATTGTTGTCCCTCCTACTGTAGGCCTAGAGCTATTAAAAAGCTGTAATCTTATAAATTTATGGGAAAATCTATCAAATGGTAAAAATGAAAGTTTTGACTTAAAATGTATTTATTTAAATGACAAAGTTATAAATGAAGTACCTTTTATTAAAGCTTTCAAAAACACTAATACTATTATTGATAAAAGATTTAAAAGAAATTTTTCACTTTATAGAAAGTTTGGAAACACTCAAATTTTTAGAACTAATCTATATACTATGTCTAATGATAAAATAGAATTTGATACATCAAGATATGTTTATTATTTACTAGAAAATAATGTAATTTACTATTTAGGTATAGATTTAAATGATAAAGATTTAAATCCTTATCTATTTAATAAATAAAGGTAAATATTTTAACTAATCATTTTAATTTATAAAACCTCTAAAAGTATAGTATTTATACTTTAGAGGTTTTTATATAATATATTTTTATTATTTTAATTTTATTTAATATTAATAATCACTTTTAGATGACTTATCTCCACTTACTATAGCAATTGATGCACTAGCCCCTATTCTACTAGCTCCAGCATCTATTACCTTAACTGCATCTTCTTCACATCTAACACCACCAGATGCTTTTACACCTATATTTTCTCCTACAGTTTCTCTCATAAGTTTTATATCAGCTGGAGTTGAACCACCTGTTCCAAATCCTGTAGAAGTTTTTACATAATCAGTTCCTGCTTTAACTGCAAGTTCACAAGCTATTTTCTTTTCTTCATCAGTTAAATAGCAAGTTTCTATTATAACTTTTACTAATGCTTCTTTGTTAGCTGCATCTACTACTGCTTTTATATCTTCATATACTAATTCGTAGTTTTTATCTTTTAATGCACCTATGTTTATAACCATATCTACTTCATCTGCACCTTTAGCTATTGCATCTTTAGTTTCAAATGCTTTAACAGCTGAAGTATTTGCACCTAAAGGGAAACCTATTACTGTACATACCTTAACATCGCTTCCTTTTAGCTCTTCTTTTGCTAATTCTATGTTTGCTGGATTTATACAAACTGAGAAAAATCCATATTCTTTTGCTTCATTACATATTTTAACTACATCTTCTTTAGTTGTTGTAGCCTTTAATATTGTATGGTCTATCATGTTAGCTATTTGTTTACTATTCATATATATCCTCCAAATTAATCTGTATAATAAGAGTAATCGTTTACTCATTTAAATAAAATGTAATTTAGCGTAATCGTTTACTCATTACTTTATATCTTGATTATCGCAAAATTATTTATTACTGTCAATATTTTTCAAACAAACTATATGATTATTTACTTTATATATTAACTTTGATATTATAACTTTATGATTATGGGTATTTAATATCTAATAAAGGAGAAAATATGAAACAAAATAAAAATATATCTATAAAGCAAATTGCAAAGCTTAGTGGAGTTTCTGTTGCTACAGTATCTAGAGTTATAAATAATAATGGTCGCTTTTCAGAACAAACTCGTGAAAAAGTTATGAAAATAGTAAATGAATACAATTATACAACTAATATGGCTGCTAAAAGTCTAAGAGGTAGTAAATCAAAAACCATTGGTGTGATAGTTCCTGATGTTAATAATGGATTTTTCTCTGAATTAGTTTTAGAAATAGAAAAATACTTTTTTAGCTATGGCTATTCTGTATTTATATGTAATACTAACCAAGATGAAATTAAGGAAAAAAGTTATTTTAAAAGTTTAGACTCTAAATTAGTAGACGGTATTATTTGTATTTCTTCAATTTCTATTAATCCAGCTGATTATATTAAAAGAAATATACCTATTGTATTTATAAATAATAAAGATTATAAAGACTACTATTGTGTTGAATCTGATCATTATAATGGTGGATTTTATGCAACTGAAGAACTTATAAATAATGGTTGTAAGAATATAGTTTTGCTTACTAATAACAGAAATTCATCTTCTGTTGATAATAAAATTAAAGGTTTTAAAAATGCTATGAAAAAACATAATATACCTATATATCCACATCTTATATTAAGACTTGATTTAAAAGACGGAAGTTTTGAAGATGCTATGAAAGCTATAAATAGCTTAATTGATAATAAGGTTGAATTTGACGGTATATTTGCAACTAATGAATGGAGAGCTCATGGGGCTTTAGTAGCTCTACAGCATCATAGTATATCAGTTCCTAATAAAGTTAAAATTGTTGGATATGATGGTACTTATATATCTAAATACTGTAATCCTCCTATAACTACTATATATCAAGATAAAAAAGATTTAGCTTTTAAATCTTCTGAATTATTACTTAATTTAATCAATGAAGAAGATGTAGATAATAATAAAAATATTGTAATTCCTATTAAACTTATAAAAAGAAAAACAACTTAAATTATATAAATAGCATTATTTTTACTAGATGAATAAGCTTTTCTGTTAAGTACAACACTAATCTTATATTTATAAATCTAGTTGTATAATTAACTTTTACAAAACTTATTATATATTAACATTATTTTATATACTGTAATTTGGGTTAATTTTATAAATATATGGTTAGATTAATTAATATATGAAAATTATGTAAAGGAGAATTTTATATGATTATAAATATTACAGATTTAGCTAAAGCTGCACTTAATGATATGTTTAAAAATTATAATATATCAGAAAAATACATAAGAGTATATTTAAAAGAAATTGCTTGATATGGCCCTATATTTAACGTAGCTCTGGATGAGCCTACTTCAAAAGATAATATATTTATAGTTGATAATGAATACAAAGTAATTATAAATAAAGACCTTTCAAATAAATTTGATGTTGTTAATATTTATTATAAATCTACTAGAAGTTATGGCGATTTTTATATAACAACTAATTTGATATGGAAGGATGAATATCATTATAGTGAATGGTGTAAACCTTGGTAAATTATTAGCATAATAAAAAGAGTTGTCTTTTGTATTTTAAAACAACTCTTTACTTTACTATTTTTTATTTGAAATATTCATATATTCTTGTTGTACTCTTTTTACATCTTCTAATTCTTTTACAAAGTCATTTCCTTGATTGTAATCTATGTATAAAATACATGATATATCATCATTTTTTTCACTTATTCTTGTAGTTATTCTTATATGATCTTCAAGATCTTTTGTTTCAAACTTATATATTAAATCAAGATGTGCATTTTCACCATTTATAATTACATCTATATTATCTTTTTGTATTTCTACTTCTACATCTCTTTGTGTATTACTCTTTGATATGTTTCCAAATTTAGTATATTTATATGAATGCCCTTTATAGTCAAATCTATTACTTTTCTTTATTTGTTCTAATATAAATTCTCCATCTTCTACTTCTTGTGAGAATTTATCTTCTTCATAAAAATAGTATTTTGAAAAATAGTCCAATCTATATTTACCCATGGCTTCCTCCTAATTTTAATATAAATTAGTATTTACAAAATACTTATATTTAACACAAATATATTTATATCTATAGTTTAAATAATTAAAAATTCTATTCACTTCTATTATCAAATATAATGATATCAACTTTATTTAAAAGCATATAAAAAGACTCTCTTACGAGAGTCTTTTGAATTCTAAACTGTCTATAATTATAATATAGTTATGTTAGCTGCTTGAGGTCCTCTAGCACCTTCAACTATATCAAAACTTACCTTTTGTCCTTCTTCTAAAGTTTTGAATCCATCAACGTTTATAGCTGAGAAATGAGCAAATACATCATCTCCACCTTCAACTGATATAAATCCAAATCCTTTTTCATTGTTAAACCATTTTACTATTCCATTATTCATATTAAAAATTCTCCATACCTTAATATAAGGCTTTCTTTTTTATTTAATGCTTTTTAGCATACTATTATTATAAACCATTTTAATGAAAAAATATACATTTTTTTGAAATTTCTAACTTATGAAATATATTGTTTTTATTTAATATTTTATATTTTAAGATTTCAAATAAAATTAAATTATACTTTTATTTTTTTTTAACTTATTGTAATATAATATAAAAATTAAATTGATGGAGAGATTTAATATGGAAGATATAACTATTTCAATTGAAGAAATGATAAATTTTATATTTAAAAGATGTGGTGAGTCTGTAGATAAAGATACTATAGCTATGATACTTGATATACAAGAAGAATTTTTAGCGTCATATGATCTTATTGATATAGATGAAGATAATATTTATTAAAAAATAAGGTGTCGTGAATTTTGACACCTTATTTTTATTTTATAAATTCATCTAAATGAATGTAATTTATTAATTTAATACTAATAAAAATTATGCTCTCTTTAATTTTAAATATTCTTGTATTGAATTTGCAACCTTTTTTGCATTTGCAACTGCTTCAACTACAGTTTTAGCGCCTGTAACAACATCTCCTGATGCAAATACACCTTCTTTTGTTGTATGACCTTCATCATCTGTAATTATAAGTCCATATTTATTTGTATCTAAATTTGTAGTATTTGATACTATATTATTTTTAGGGCTTTGGCTAATTGCAATTATAACTGAATCTGCCTTTATAAGTTTTTCTGACCCTTCTATATTAACCATAGTTTTTCTTTCATCATCTAACTTTTTAGTATCTATAAATATGACACCATCATCAGTTATTTCAACTGGAGATTTAAATAATTCAAAGTTTACTCCTTCTTCTTTTGCATCATCTATTTCTACTTTAGTAGCTGTCATATCTTCAAAATCTTTTCTATATACTACAGTTACATTTTTTGAACCATAATATTTTGCAGTTCTTGCAGCATCCATTGCAACATTTCCTGCACCAATTATAATTACATTATCTCCTAATTTATATGAATTAGGTGATTTTAAATAGTCAATAGCATAATGCACATGTCCAAATGTTTCTCCTTTTATATTTAAAGGTTTTGGATTCCATACACCTGTACCTATAAATACTGCATCGTATCCATCTTCAAATAATTTGTCTATTGTTATTACTGGACCTACTAATGCGTTATATCTTATTTTTACATTTAAATCTAGTAATATATTTTCTATATCATCTAAAATATCTACTGGTAATCTAAACTTTGGAATTCCATATCTTAAAACTCCACCTATATGAGATTTTTTTTCAAATATAGTTATTTTATATCCCTTTTTAGCTAAGATTAAAGCTAATGATATTCCAGCTGGACCTGAACCTATTATAGCTATTCTTTCATTTAATTTATCTTCTTGTTTTAATTTAACATTTTTTAAGTAATTCCTAGATATAAAACGTTCTATTTCATGAAAGCTTACTGGTTCATCTTTTATTCCTCTTATACAATTTCCTAAACACTGGTCTTCATGTGGGCAAACAATTGCACATATTGCTGATAGTGGATTATTATTGAATAATTTTTCTCCTGCTTCTTCTATTTTATTTTCTTTAAATAACTGTATTATTTCTGGTATTGGTGTATCTATAGGACAGTATTTTTTACATTTAGGAACTTTACATGTAAAACATCTATTAGCTTCTTCTTTTAAATTATTTATATCTATTATTTTCATAGCTACCTCCTATAAATCAAAGTGTATTTTTTATGTATATTTAATCAATATTATTTTAATGATAATATATATATCCATACTATAAAATTTTATTTTTTATATGATTATAAAGTTTTATTTTTCACTTTAATACCATATTTTAATATTATTTATTATACTATCAATTCTATTAAAAGTCTTTAATTTATACTAAAATTATATAAAAATTAATTTTACTTA
>DHKFR23503__coassemble_1165_pt1 | contig 8907 bp, 5 predicted proteins | sample DHKFR23503__metabat2_high_PE_003 | metagenome-assembled genome bin DHKFR23503
TAAACAAATCTAATTACCATTAACAATACTTATTATATCTTCACCATACTTTTCACACTTAACAGGTCCAAAGCCTTTCACCTTCATAAGCTCATCTATACATCTAGGCTTAGCACTTATCACTTCTTCCATAGTATCATTACTAAATACCATATACGGCTTTAGATTATCTCTGTTGCTAACCTTTAACCTATAACCTCTTAATTTATATCTTATCTTTTCATCCATTTCATCATTTTTTATAACTAAATCTTCACTATCCTCTTGATTTTCTTTTTCTAAACAATACTTATTAACATAGTCTATATCTATATCTTTATGATGGGCTTTTAAGCATGTAGCTATTTTCTCCATATCATCTTGCATAAATACCCAATTAATCTTTTTATCTTTTTCTACATTGCTTATAATTTGTATAAGCTGATCATTTCTAATTATCTTATTAGCAATATTACTTGGTGCATATTTTTTATTAATAATAGTACTTGGATTAGCTATGACTACTAAAGATTCTATTCTATTTAGATTCTTTTTGTATCCTAGTTTATCTTTAAGTATCTCTTTTAATACATTTATATGTCTTTCATTTTGAACTATCGGACTATACATTCCTTCTTTTGTACTACCTTTACCTTGTAAGTTTTTCTTATATCTTATAAATTTAATTTATACTACCCCCCGTCGTGTTTTCCGACCCCCTATAAATAAAAAAGACCACGAATAATCATGGTCTTAAAATATTAATAATTTGATATTTCATCATTTATTTTAACTCTTTCACTTCATCCACACTAAGACCTGTCTTAATTGATATTGTTTCTATGTCTAAAATATCTAAAAGAGATTTAGCTATTTTTATTTGCTCTTTTTTTCTTCCTTCTTTAAGTCCTTTCTCTATTCCTTCTTTAAGCCCTTTTTCTCTTCCTTCTTTAAGTCCCTTATCCAAAGTTTCTAAAAAGAAATTTCGTCTTTCATTTATAGCATCTTCTCTCATTCTATATATTTCTGCTTCTTTTGGATCCCTACTTAATCTTGCTAGTTCTATCTTTGCTTCATGAAGTTCTTCATATTTAGCTTCAAGTTCAACTAATTTATGATTATTTGGGTCATCTAAGAAAGCTGTCCAAAGTGATAACATATCATTTTGATCTATTTCTTTCATTTTAGGAATTTCCACAAAATGAAGCTCTAAAGTATCTGTTAGCATATTATTATTCTCTTTATTTTTCAGAATATAGACATTATGGAATTTTTCTTCATCTAAAAGTTTAAAATCTAATATATTTATACATATAGTTCTTGGAAGTGAACTATACCTTCCCTTTCCTTTGTATTCTCCTGAGAAGATTTTAGACCAATAGTACAGACTTCTTTTTACCATATTTTTTTCATCTGCTCTTTGCATTTCTATATTAATAATTTCCCCATCTTGTGTTGTAGCAAGAACATCTAATCTTGAGAAACTTTCTTCTATATGTTCTTTATTTATCTCTGTATTCTTAATTCTTACTTCTGTTATTGGATGTTCTGATTTTATACATGCATTTAAAAATGATATCAATATTTTAGGATGTTTTTCACTACCAAATATATTTTTAAATATATAGTCAACTTTTGGATCAAATAATTGGGTACACATAATTTATCTCCTTATTTTTATATTTCTTTATCTGTTTTAAATATTTATTTTTATACATGCTAAATATAAAGTTTGTTTTATAAGTTATTATATCATATATATTTTTATTATTTAATCTGATTAGCTTGTTCTTTTATTAAATATAACTTAAATAAAAAAGACCATGAATAATCACGGTCTTAAAGTGCCTTTAGGGCAACAGTATTTAATAAACTCCAAGGCTTATTAAAATGTGGTTGGAAGAAGAAATCAGTCATAGCTAATTCTTCAACTGTCATTTCATTTTGTATAACCACTGATAAAGTGTTCATATATTGAGTTAAATCTATATTAGATAGTATTTGACCACCTAATACTTTTCTAGAATCCTTATCAAATACTAATTTGATTTTAGCTTCTTCAAATGTTGGCATAAATTCTGGTCTGTAATTATCACTAACTACCACACTACCTACATTATAATTTGTTGTATTTTTAGCTACTTCTTCAGTAAGTCCAGTAGAAGCTATACATTTATCATATATTTTTATACCAGAAGTTCCTTGAGTTCCCATATATTTAAGTGTTGGTTTAACTAAGTTTTTACCAACTAAAGTACCCATTCTAACTGCATTAGTAGCAAGTGGTATATATCTAGTATCTTTTGCAGGATTATATTTAACAACACAACAATCTCCAGCAGCAAATACATCCTCTTGGCTAGTTCTCATATATTCATCTATTATTATTGCTCCATTAGGTAATGTATCTAATTTTCCTTGGACAAGTTTTGTATTAGGAGCAAATCCTATACATAAAACTACTAAATCAGCTTCAAATTCTCCTTTGTCAGTAATTACCTTACTTACAGAGCTATCTCCTTCAAATCTTTGAACTTTTTGACCTAATACTAGATTAACACCTTTATTTTTAAATTCATTTTCTGCTATGTCTGTAAATTCTTTATCTAAGTATTTAGCCATTATTCTATCTTCAGCATCTATAAGTGTAGTATTTTTTCCTTGCATTTCAAAAGCTTCTGCAAGTTCAACACCTATATATCCTGCACCTATAACAACAACATTTTTAGCATTTTTACTTCTTTCTATTATATCTAAGGCATGGTTATAGTTTTTACATAAAACTATGTTATCTAAGTTTCCACCTTCAAATTTAGGAACTATAGGCCAAGATCCTAAAGTTAAAACTAATTTATCGTAATTATCTTCAAATATTTCATTTGTTAATAAGTTTTTTACTGATAATTTTTTATTTTTAAAATCTATGTCTAAAACTTCATGTTGCATTTTAGTTTTAGCTCCTAAAGCATTTAAAGCTTCTGGAGAACTATAGAATAATTTCTCAGTTGTATCTATAACTTTACCTACATTTAAAGCTATACCACATGATAAAAACGATACATTATTATTTTTTTCATAAATAGTTACTTCACTATCCGGATAATTTTCTTTTATATTAACAACAGATGCTGTACCAGCATGTGTACATCCAACAACTACAACTTTCATTTATAATACCTCCGATGATTTTATTATTTTATATTAATTTTATACCCTAATTGATAATTTTTAAACAATTAATTATAAATTTATCGATACATTATATAATTATTAAATCAATAAAATACATAAAAGTTACTATATAAATCATCTTTATCTGTTATATTTTTACAATTTTATTTACATTTTTACAAATTTTAGATATAATTAATCTTGGAATAGAGAATACAGTTTGTCTATTACTTTAAATCCCCTTGAAGTTGTAAGTTTTTCCAACCCCTTCTACAATTTCATGGGGTTTAAAGTAAGAATTTTCATTAACGCTTTTCAATATATTATCTATAATTTTTTACTTAGTATAACTTTTTAACACCCTTATTTCATAATGAGTTTATAACAGATACTACCTTCGTATGTTCCTTTATATAAATATATTTTGTATATAATATGAAATTTGTCTTTATTTTAGGATATAAAATTTACTTTAATAATAAAAAAGCCCTAAATCAATAATTTGAACTAGAGCTTTTATATTTAAATTTAAGATATCTTTTCTTTATTGTTAGTTTTTTTAGCTATCATAGGTAATATTAAACCTAATCCCATTAAGATTATAGGAGTCATAACATTTAATGCAACTCTAAATATCCATTCACCTGAAAATGCATCAACATTTGTCGGAAACATTCCCATTACACATGCAAATGCAGTAAATGCAAAACACCATAATCCCACTAAGAAACCTATCTTAGGATTTTTTATAAACTTATATTCAGTACTAAACTTGTTAGCTGCCTTTTTAAGTCCCATATAAGCAACAAATACCCATAAATATCTCATTGGCATTACAACTGAGTTTAATTGTAATAACCAGTTAAATAATTCATTAGTATTACCTATTCCTAAAGCAGGAACTATTATTAATGTTGAAACTAATATAGCTGTCATTATATATCCATTAACTAAAACACCATTTTTATTAGTTTTAGTTAAAGCCTTTGGTATAAATCTCTCATCAGCTTCACCTAGTAAAACTCTAAGTGGTGCATCTATTGAAAATACTAATGCAGATAATTGAGCAGCAGCATTTGCTAAACCATAAATTATTACAAATATATTACCTAATCCATAGTGTTCTCCAAGTAATTGGAAAGCATAGTATTGCCCATTCATCATTAAATCTTCTGGTATAGCATTTGCATTAAACATCATACCCATAGCTACAGAACCTAAAAGAGCACAAACTGCAACCATACCAGCTAATACTAGCATCCCTTTTGGGAAGTTTTTAGAAGGTTCTTTAGTATTGTTTACATAAGGTGATATTTTTTCAGCTCCACCAACTGCAAATACTAACATTGATAAAGTTGTTAAATATGCAAAGTCAAACTTAGGTACAAATGAACTTACAGTTATATCAGGAGTTGCTACTTCTCCTGTTATAGCAGGTGCAGCTAAACCTAAAACAATATATAATAGCGACATAACAAACATTGATGTACCTGCTATATTACCTACAACTTTTAATATTTTTAATCCCTTTGTTGCTACATATAAAAATACTAAAAATATTGCTAAAACTATTGATTGTAATATTATTGGATTTAGTTGTTTTAATAGTGTTGCATATTCTCCTGATGGACTTAATGCCCAAGAAAATGCGATTAATAAAGATTGTGGTTTTTGTGCTAAATATGGAATATGCACAACCCAATATGTCCAACCTGCTAAAAATGCAAGCATTGGTGTAGTTGTTTCTTTTATCCAACTTGATACTCCACCTTGTGAATCTTTAAATGCTGACCCTAATTCCCCAACCATTAAAGCATATGGTACAAAGTATAAAGCTATCATGAAAATCCATGAAAATACTACCATTAATCCTTGATTTGCAAAGTTGTTAACTACATTTCCAAATCCCCAAACTATAACAAATCCCATTAGAGCGATATTGTTCCACGTCAAGTTTCTGTTTTGATTTGTCATCCAAAATCCCCCCTATTTTCTAATTTTTACTCATTTTATTATAATATATATTTTAAAAAAATACATATATGTTTTACAAATTTTCTAAATTTTTTACAATTTTTTAAATATTTTTAAAAAATGTAAATATTATTTTATTTTGTTTATTAAATACAAATCTAATCTTTAACAAAGAAATAAAATATTTAATTTAAGTTATATTTTTTAAGTTTGTTATATAAATTTAAGATAATTTTTTATATAATAAAAAGGAATATACAATAAAAGTATGTATATTCCTTATATTTTTACAATGCTTTTTCTGCTTTTACAGCAATACTTGCAGGCAATCTATTTCTTAATTTCCATACTATACTTATTGGCTTACTTCCACTATAACTTACAATATCAGCCGGCCCTAAATAAATATATGGACTTGTTACACCATCTTCACTTTTATTTTCCCTAACAAATAACAATATATTATTTCCACTTTCCCTGTGATTTACATATCTTTTACCCGTTGGAGAATCTATGCTAGTCCTACTTTGACTTTGCCAGTTAAATAATTCATCATTTATAGCATAGTCTTCATACATAGTAGAAGGAGAAAAATGCTTTTCAACTTTATTTAAAGTTATTAAAAATATATCGGTTTTCTTATCTTCAATATATAATACACCTTCTCTTAATGGATATTGCTTTTTAATAGTACTTTTACCAAGGGATGCTAAAATCTGTTCCTTACTATAAGTTGCATGTACTTCTAAATGAGTATCAAAGCTTAGATTATCATTAAAAGTCCTTACCTTTATATGACTTAAATTATATTTAAGTATTTCTATAATTTCTTCATAAATAACTTTATTGCTATAAAGTCTTTGTAAAAACTCATCTATATTATTTATACCTAAGTCTTTAGGACATTTAGTGTATAAGGTGTAATGTAGCATAAGCATCATTTTTTCTTCACTTTCAGTAAAGCTAATGTTTTTATATTTTTTATAATTTTCTAATACATCTATCCAAAATTTAAGAAGTCTTATTGAATCTGTATTTATAAGTCTTAACATACCACCTGATAAACTTTGTTCATCTATATCATTAAAATCTTCTTTTACTTTTGCATTTACACAAAGTCTATAAAAGCTATTTTTAGTTTTGTATATTTCTTTTAAGCTTATGTTATAAAATTCTATAAAGTTTGCAAGATTTAATTTTTTGCCACTTTCTATTTCAAAAGTTTTAATTTTATTTGTTATAGTTGTCTTATTATTTATAAATGAATTTATATTTCTTAGTATGTATTCCTTAGCTTGCTTTTCCATATGTAAATGGCAACCTTTTGGAAGTGTTATAAATCCACTTTCTATTTCTTCTTTTAAAGCTTTTCCTTTTTTCTTTGCTATTTGTGAAAACTTTTCATAAAAATTATAGTTTTTATGTGCTTGTCCTACATAATCAAGTACTGTTAGACATTCTTTATTATCACTAAGCCTTAATCCTCTTCCTAATTGTTGTAAAAATACTGTTAAACTATCTGTTGGTCTTAAAAAGAGTATTGTATTTATCTGTGGTATATCTACTCCTTCATTGTATAAATCAACTACAAATGCAAATTTATATTCTCCATTTATAAGTTTAGATTTTGCTTGATCTCTTTCATCTACACTACATTTAGAACTTATAGCCACTGATGGTATACCTTTTTCGTTAAAGTAGTTTGCCATAAAGTTTGCATGGTCTATACTTACACAAAATCCAAGTCCAACTACTTCATCTATATCTGCTATATAATCATATATACTTTTTAATATTAAGTCTGCTCTTTTTTTGGCATTTAGTTTATCTACTGTAAGTAGGTTTGTAAGTTCTTTATTGTCATATCCGCCTTTTGACCATTTTACTTTACTTAAATCTAATTCATCACTTATACAAAAATATTGAAATGGTGTAAGCAATTTTTTATCTATTGCTTCTCCTAATCTCATTTCACTACTTATTCTACCATCAAAGTATTCTAATACATCTTTTCCATCCATTCTTTCTGGTGTTGCTGTAAGTCCTAAAAGTACTTTAGGTGTAAAATGTGAAAGTAGCTTTTGATAGCTTGGTGCACTTGCATGATGAAACTCATCAATTATTATAAAGTCGTAAAAATCTTTGCTTATGTTTTCATCAAATTTTTTAGAGTTAAAGGTTTGTATTGTCATAAATACATGATCTATATTATCTGGAGTAAAGTTTCCTGTATATAGTCCTCCAAAGTTTCTATCTTTAAGTATTGTTCTAAAAGTTTTCATACTTTGTACTAGTATGTCTTCTCTATGGGCAATAAATAGTAATCTATTTACTTTTCTTTTATTATTATTTTTAAAGTTTTTATAGTCAAAGGCTGATATTACAGTTTTTCCAACTCCTGTAGCTGCTACTACTAAATTTTTATTATGTCCTAGTACTTCTCTTTCAACTTTTAGTGTGTCTAATATTTCTTGTTGATAATGATATGGTTTAACGTCTATGTTAGCTATTTCTTCATTTTCTGATTTATAATCATTTCCTCTAGCCTTTTTTAATTCTATTTTTAACTTCTCTTCATCAGCTTCTGTAAATGTTTTAAATTCTTCATCGTTAAAGTAGCTTTCAAAGGTTGCTTTGAATTTATCTACTATATTTTTTGAATCTTTTTCACTTACTTTCATGTTCCATTCTAGTCCAGTAGTCATTGCATCTTTTGATATATTTGATGAGCCTATGTATGCTGTTGTAAATCCTGTGTTTCTATGGAACATATAACTTTTAGCATGTAGTCTTGTCCTTTGTGTATCATAAGATATTTTTATTTCTGTATTTGGAAGTTGTGATAAAAACTTTATAGCTCTAAATTCGCTTGCTCCCATATATGATGTTGTTATTATTCTAAGTTTTTTTGTTTTAGTATGTTCGATTAGTTCATCTTTTATTAGTCTTAGTCCGCTCCATCTTATGAATGATACTAATATGTCTATACTGTCACTACTTGCTATTTCTCTTTTTAATTCACTTATTAAGTCTGGTTCGTTGTTTGAGTTTGTGAATAAGTAGCTTTGTGATATTGGTGTTATTGGTCTTATGTTGTTGTTTTTGATTTTTGATTTGTTAAGTTTTTCTTCTATTGATAGTAGTACTTCACCATTTTTATGTATGTTATTTTCTTTTATTTCTTCATCTTCTACTTGTTCTGATAGGTAGTTTATTATTTGGTTACATAGTTGTATTTGCTTATCTAAATCTTTATTTTTAATTAGATTTAGGCTTTTTTTAGTTACTTCTTGTAGGTATTTTGATAGAATTATTTTTGCTTCTTCTTTTTCTATTTCTTCTTTTTGTATGTTTATTTCATTTTCTCTATTTTTTATTTCTTCGTGTATTTTATTAGATATTACTTGTTCGTATATTCCTTGTTTTAGTTTCATTTTTTTCCCCTTGTTTTGAACATAGTTTCTTTTGTTTTAAATTATATCATAAATTTCTATTCTATTAAAATTTTCTACTCATATAAATTAAAAGTAGATTGGAGGTTAACCTTAATTTATGATTATTAGTTTTTTCAATAACTTACTTAGAAATATTTCTAATCTTATTAATACATATCTTGATAATTTTCATTTTTTATTTTTACTTTTAATTATATATATCTTAATTGAACTTTACTGGCTTAAACCTAAAAAAACAAAAGATCCAATACTTCAAGTAAATGATACTTTAAAAAGCATAGATAATAATTTAATGGATATTAAATTTAGAATGAATAACATTAGTAGA
>DHKFR23503__coassemble_1174_pt1 | contig 8773 bp, 8 predicted proteins | sample DHKFR23503__metabat2_high_PE_003 | metagenome-assembled genome bin DHKFR23503
TATATAAATAAAAAAACCTATTAAATTTAATAGGTTTTTTTATTTATGATGCTTGTTCATTTTTTAATTGTTTTTTATCTTCTATTTTATTATTAGATTTTACTTTATCAATTTTAGCTATTACTAAATCTACAAGTAACCCATTAACTATAACAGCTATTAATGAATATATACCTTTATCTAATCCAAATGTTACTCCACCACATACTACAACAAATAAATCTACTAATAATAATGATATTCCTATATTGAAAGTAGAATATTTATTTAATATTTTAGCAAGTATATCTGTTCCTCCAGTAGATGCATTTATAGCAAATGCTATTCCTAATCCTGTTGCTATTATTATAGTTCCAAGTATTATAACTAAAAACATATTAGTTGTTAATGCATACGAATGAAGTATTTTCTCCATAAAATCCATTACGAATGATAACATAAAACTAGCATATATAGTTTTAAACCCAAAATCTCCACCTACTAAAATAAATGATATCGCAAATAATATTAAATTTCCTATTAGTATTATTGTTCCAACAGATAATTTAGGTATATAATGACTAATCACTAAAGCCATTCCACTTAAACCCCCACCTGCTATTTCATTTGGTGCGTAAAAATATTGTATTCCAAATGCAACTAGTATAACACCTAAGGTTAATAGAATATATTCTTTTGCCGTTGTTATAAAATTATTTTTCTTCATAAGATTCTCTCCGTATAATAATTATTTTAAATTTGTTTAATTATTATATTACTTTTTATATAATAGTACAATTAATTAATAATAAATTGTAAATTATTATTATAGTTTATCACTATTTAAATCTAAATGCTCTATTCTATATCCGATTTCTTTATTAGCTAACCTATAACCTTCTTTTATCATTTCTTCTTCACTTTTATTTGTACCTAATAAATAATCTATAGTCATTTGATTTCTATCTTCGAAATACTTTTCTAAAATACTTTTTTCTATATCATTTTGTGATGCTATAGAATAATCATCTAATATATGATTAACTTTAAATCCGTTTTTTACTAATTCACGTCCTACTAATATACTCCTATGGCATCTAATTGGATCTTGCATTGCACCTAAAAGTGCTATTCTATAGCCTTTTTCACATCCAGTTTTTAATCTTTTTATTCCATTTTTAAAATCTTCTTCATATATAACTTTTTCAAAATCTGAATAGCCTTCTTTGTTGTATGATTCTTTATTTTCTCTCTTTGCAGCAAATTCTTTTGCCATATAAATATATACAAATCCTTCTTTAATTAAAGTATCTTTTATTGTTTCTTTATTATATTGAACATTATATTTTGAATATGGAGTTCCTCTAATATCTACAACACAATCTATATTATAGTACCTTAACATATCTATTAATTTTTCTATCTTATAGTTTGAATGTCCTATAGTAAATATCTCCATATATTTTCTCCTTATTTCTTATTATTTTATATTAATATTATACCTTGTGCCATATTAAATAAACTAAAAAATGTACCTTTAAAGGTACATTTTTTAGTTTATTTAATACTATATTATGCTTTTTTAACAACTGAAGATTTTAATTTCATAGCTCCAAATCCATCTATTTTACATTCTATATCATGTCCATCTGCTGCATCAGGAACTAAACGTATATTTTTTACTTTTGTTCCTATTTTTATAGATGAAGATGCTCCTTTTACTTTAAGATCTTTAACTACTGTTACAGAGTCACCATCATTTAATACATTTCCGTTTACATCTTTTATAACATTTTCTTCTTCATTGCTTGCTTCTGGTGACCATTCATATGCACACTCTGGACAAACTAAAAGACTTCCATCTTCATAAGTATATTCTGAATTACATTTTGGGCAATTTGGTAAATTTTCCATATTTAAATTTCCTCCATCTAATGTTATTCCCTTTATGTGGGATTTCTTATAGTTCTATATGATATCATATTCTTATAATATTGACAAACCTTACTCCTACTTACGTTATTATTTCCAAATTTATAGTAAACGAACTTAAAAAAATTAGTCAATTTATTTATATTTAAAAATTATTTATTATAAGAATATAATATGTATTTCATAAAAATAAAAAAATCTAATAATTTAATCTTTTTTATTTTTAATTACTTGATTTTATTTCTACCCATGCATTGTCATATATTTTTTTTACATCTTTAGGTAAATCAATATAAATTTCACATCTATCCATTATTTCTTTTGTCATATATGCATTAGGATTGTTTCTAACTTCTTCTGGTTGTTCCAATCTAGCCTCTTTATTTGGAGTTGTATAACCTATTTCATCAGCTATTCTTAATGCACTTTCCTTATCGCTTACAAAATTTATGAATTTTTCAGCTCCAGAAACATTTTTCGCATTATAAGGTATACATAAACTATCAATCCATAAATTTGCACCTTCTTTAGGTACTACATATCTTAAATTAGGATATTCATCTTGAAGATTTAATCCTTCTCCAGACCAAATCATATTTATATCAGATTCTCCTGCTGGAATCATAGTTGTTCCGTTATCTACTCCATATATTGGATCTACTAAGTTTCTTTGCTTTAATAATAATTCTTTAGCTTCTTCAATTTCTTTTGGGTTCTCTGAATTTAAAGAATAACCAAGCTTCTTCAAGGCTACCCCTATAGTATCTCTGTAAGTATCAAACATAAATATTTTATTTTTATATTTTTCATCCCATAGTATGTCCCAACTATCAACATCTTCTTTTATTACATCTTTATTGTATATAAGTCCTACCGTTCCAAACATATAAGGTACTGAATATTTATTTCCTGGATCTATATCTAAGTTTAGATACTCTTCATCCATCTGAGATATATTAGGTATATTATCTTTATTTAGTTCTTGAACAAGATTATTCTTAATCATTCTTGGCATTAAAGCATCTGATACTAAAATAACATCATATGTAACTCCTGAATTATTAACCTTTTGATACATAGTTTCCATATCATCAAAAGTTTCAATATTAACTTTTATGCCATATTGTTTTTCAAATTCTTTTATAGTTTCTTCATCTATATTTTCTCCATAGTTGAAAAAACTTATTTCTTCAGAATAGTTTTTGCTACATCCAACAAAAAATAATCCTGTTATCAATAAACAAGTTGATAAAATTAATAGTTTAAATATTTTTTTCATATCATAATTCCTTTCATTTTTATGTAATTATTCTGATACCCTAAACTAAAAAAATTCAATCTCCCTTATAATTTAAGATTTCCTACTTTTAATTATATTACTCTTAAATTTATTGAATATAAAAAAAGAATAAATTAATAATTTATCCTTTTTTATTTTTATATTTACTTATAAATTCTACTGTACCATCAAAAACTAACTCTAACCCTAAAATAACAATGTGATGTCCAAGTTTTCCAAATGGATCAAATATTAATATAAAAGATAATCCAAACTCAACAATTGCTTTAATTAAAATCATTAGCCATTTATCTTTATTGCAAAAATTATATAATGCAATATTTAAATAATTTGCAGATTTTATTAAACCATGTAATCCCCAAAACATTCCTACAATGAATAAAGCATCACTTCTTTTAACTAAAACTCCTAAACCTATTGCAATTGATATAAAAGACTTCTCTAAATTAGTTTTTTCAAGGCTATTATAATCTTTATTTATAATACCTTCAATAAACTGAATTAGTCCTTTTAGCAATAAAATACCGCCACAAATTATAGGTAATAGTGGTAATAATTTTTCTCCATATATAAGACAAATTAACCCATTAAGTATAACTAAACTAGATGATATACATTCTAACTGCTTATTTTTCAACATACTAACCCCCTTTTTCTAATTACAGATTAAAAATTAGTTCCGTTACTTGTGATACGGTTCTCCGTTACACCTCCAAAGGAGCACGTTTTACTTTAATTGTTCTAAAGCCTTACATTTTTTAAGCTCTTTCATAAGTTCTTTCTCTATTTCTTTATCTAAATATCTCCTTGGAATTATATGAGCTACAAATCCACTTATATATATAAGGATCATATCTTCGTAAACTTTTACATCTTTTATACTTTCTAACGATACTGTTTCTGATATAGAATCCCCTTTTACTACTATTGTCCCATCAATAATTTCTAAAGTCTTACTTCCAAATATTGATGAATTATCTCCTTAACTTATGAGTTTATCAGTTTCTTTAGCTACTAATTTTTTGTATTGCTTAGGATATGTTAAAATCCAAATGACTAAAAAAACTATCGCTACTATAATCCAATATATATTCGGTTGATTAAATATCCCCGTTCCTGTAAAGTAGATTGGTATAGAAAGTATTATGGGTACAGCATATCTAAGTATGTTAAATGTACTTTTCTGTGATTTCGAGTTTTCTAAATGATGTAAATTGAAGCTTATATAGTCATCTTTTGTTATTTTAAAGTCGATTTTCATTTGTGCGTCCCCTTATTATTAAAAACTTTATTTACATTATATTACAAATTTCAAGCACTTACAATTAAGCATAGTAACATGAAAAAAGGAAGGGTCTTCATCTTCTTCAGACGACCCTTCCTTTACTTTTAGGCTTTGAATGTCTTATATTTAAATCCTACATATAAAAATTTAACTTATCTATTTAAATTTAATCTCTAATTGCGTTTAGTTTATGAAGCAAATACTCTTTTTTATTCAATGGATCATACGTTGTTTTTTTGCGTGCTTTTGAAAATTCAGCTGAAGCTTCCTTATACCCATAAAATTTTGTCACAAACATTCCTCTACCTTCTGTATATGAAGCTATTTTCATTTTATATTCTTTTGAATTTTCTACTGGAATTAATCCCTTTATTGAGAATTCATCCCCTATAACAATAGGATTATCAAAGGTTGCCCTCATAGTTTCTAAATCCCATACCGCTTTGCTTAAAGCATTTTGAGGAATCTTTAACTCAAACTCATGTAATGGCTCTAATAAAACAGTTTGTGCTTTATATAATGCTTCCATGAATACCATAGGTGTCACATTTCTAAAATCTGCTGGAGTGCTGGCTGGACTAAAAAATTCACCACAGCTAAGAGTGACTTTTACATCTGTAACCTCCCATCCAAATAATCCTTGTTTACTTGTCTTAATAACTGCTTCTTCAATTGCATTTTGAAAAGATTTTGGCAATGACCCTACTGAAACATTAGAAATATACCTAAGACCTTCGCCTCTCCCTGCTGGTTCTATTTCTAAGCCTACTGTCGCCCAAAATGGATTTAAGTCTTCCTGCATATGCATTATTGACGCTCCAAAACCTTTAGGTGTTTCCTTATAGATAGTCTCAATATTCGAAAACTCTACTTTTATTCCATATAAATCATCTAACATGGAACTTAGTATTTCCATTTGAACTTCACCGAATAAGTTGACATAAATTTCTTTATCTATGTCATTCATCTCTAATTCTAGTAGTGGATCTTCCTCTGCAAGTAATGTTAATGCTTTAAATAGCTCTGGATTTTTTTCTTTATCAATTGCAGAAATTGTTGTTTTTAATGCTGGTTTAGCTATAGATATATTTTTAATTTTATCATTTGAAATTCCAATAACATCTCCCACTTGGAAACTTGTAAGTCCATATAAAATACCTATATCCCCTGCTTCTATCCTCTGTGCTTCAACAACTCCCCCATTTTCTAACCTATTAATTTTCTTTACTTTTTCTGCTATCTCCTTATTAGGTACTTGAATTTTATCTCTTACAGATATTTTTCCTCCAAATAATCTTACATAAACCTTCTTTTCATTTTTACTTGTTCTTTCGATTTTAAATACTACTCCAGATAAATCACTTTCACAATCATCACCTGCAAATGGAAAATAACTACAAATTCCATCTAATAAGTCTTCAACTCCAAGTCCAATTGCTGCCGCACCACAAAATACTGGATATAGACTTCCTTCACTTGCATATAATGAAAGCTTTTCTTGTATTTCTTCTTTATCAGGTTCTATTCCACCAATATATCTTTCTAAAAATGCTTCGTCTAAGTCTGATAAAACATCAATAGCATCATCATTTATCATGCATGTATCAAATAGTTTTTTTATATAAACAGCTTTGCTTCCTACATCATATACTTCTTGTAATCTAACTACTTTATTGGACATATTCTTCTTTATATCTTCAAATACTTTATTGAAATTTGCCCCAATTCTATCTAGCTTATTTACAAAAATTATTGTTGGAATGTTTAACTCCTTTAATGTCTCAAATAATATTCTTGTTTGTGACTGAATACCCTCTACTCCTGATATAACTAGTATCGCTCCATCTAAAACACTTAATGAACGTTCAACTTCCGAAATAAAATCCACATGTCCTGGAGTATCAACAATATTAACCTTGACATTATTCCAATTAAAAGATATGGTTGATGATTTAATGGTAATCCCTCTCTTACGCTCAAGCTCCATAGAATCCGTCTGTGTATTGCCTAAATCAACTCTTCCAACTGATTTTATAGCTCCACTATAATATAATAAGTTTTCTGTTATAGTTGTTTTTCCTGCATCCACGTGTGCTACGATTCCTATATTAATTATTTTCTTCATAATCAATACCTCCAACTCTATCAACCACCTTTTTATCCATTATCATAGCAACAATATATAACACTAATACCGGTGTTACTAATAACGAAGTACATGCTATACCCATACTCACTGAAATATTTGTAGCTATGATTCCTATAATTGGTCCACCTAAAATTTGACCTAAGGAATTTATTTGTCCATTTATAGAAAGTACAGTAGATCTGGCCTTGTCATCTATATGTCCATTAAGCCATGCACTAAATATAGGTTCATTTATAGTTCTAAAGGTACTTGTCGCTAAATAAGCTATTAGCATTAAGTTAAATCTTTTTGTAATAGCAAATATGAACATAAATGATATATAAAATATATTTATACATAATAACAGCTTTCCATTTTTATTCTTATCATCATCCTTAAGCTTCTTTTCCATAAAATGCATTACTATAGCACTCAATATCATTCCTGCAATTCCAAAAATTCCGAACCAAGTCACTGGTTTAAGGTTTCCAAGTTTAGGAAGCATAGTATCTTGTAAAAAATGCATATTAGAAAGTCTATCATAACCTTCACTGGATAATCCATAAAATAAAGTTACTGAAAGCAAAATTATAATTATAGGTTTATTTTTTATAAATTTAAGACCAGATTTAAAGGTATATCCCATCTTTTTAAAAGTATTTAAATCCTCTGGAGCAGATGATTTAAAATTATTTTCTGGCATATATAACCATAAAAATAATGCAAGAATTATAAATAAGACTCCACTAACTATAATAGGTAGTCTTACAGATAAATTAGCTATTACAGTGCTTAGTACTATTCCAATAACCGATCCTATCTGTCCTGCTTGTGCTCCCTTTATATAAATTTTATCCAAATCTTTATCTTTCTCTTCTTCCGCAATCCAAGCTTCAACAGATCCACTAATAAAAGTAGAACCTAATCCCCATACAATCTGTGCTACAAGTACGAAAACGAAACTAGAAATAGAACCTTCTAAAATAAATCCCACTCCTGTTAAAACTACACCAATAACAATAGATAGTTTACGACTGTACACATCTGCAACTATTCCTGTAGGAATTTCAAATATAAAGCATGCTACTTCTAAAGTAGTTCCAACAAGTATAAGCTGAAGTGGATTTAAATGCACCGTTTCAATGTGATACACTATCATAACTGTAGCTACTAGTGAAAAACACATTGCTGTAATAGCTGAAAATAATAAATAAGTTTTATATGCTGAAAGTTTATTAACCATTAATAATCACCATCCTAGTATTTTTAAAAAAATTTATTTGTTTTTCATAATCTTCATATTTAAATATATAAATCATCAAAATAATCTCCTTAAATAAAAAAAGCTGTAAGTGAACATAATTCACTTACATCCTCATAATTATATAACCTAAATATAAACATGAAATATACAACTTTAATTTATATAACTTATGATTAAGCTATGCAAATTAAAGTCTTATATCATATCTATAAATATAGTAAAAATAGGCATAAAAATACCGTGTTTAGAACACAGTTTTCCTATTCTTCAAATAAAGATGTAATATGCTCATTATAATACTGATTATTTTTAGAGTACACAAATAGACATGGTAATATCAATATTATTAATAATTGTTTCTACCACAAATAAACCTTGAGTTATCCAAGATTTTTTTCATATACTTTTTAAAATAATCCTTATTCAGTTAGTTTAGTTAAAAACTACCTCTTTGCGCATATTTACATCTCCTTTACATTTATATTTTTCATGTTTATATTTTAGTATAATTACATTATATATAAACTTTTATTTTTTTTCAATACTTTTATATTCATATTTATCCAAATTCAATTGAAACTTTATTACTTCAAATAACTTATATACACAAAAGAATAACTACTAACTTTAACCTAAATCTGAAATGAATATAAAAAATATATTTGTGGAATGTTTTACAATTTCTTTCAATACTATAGATTAGAAAAAACAAATTCTAATTTGCTGAAATAGGTGAAAAACGAAGAACCTATGAATAAAACTACAATAACCTACAAAAATTCAAATTTTAGATTTTTGTGAGTTTCATTGCAGAATTAAAGCAGACCTACCTTTCATTTATATATCCAATTTTGGTAAAGTTCGCACTTACTTGTGATACGGTTC
>DHKFR23503__coassemble_1206_pt1 | contig 8554 bp, 7 predicted proteins | sample DHKFR23503__metabat2_high_PE_003 | metagenome-assembled genome bin DHKFR23503
AAGCATAGCTTAAGCTATGCTTTTTATATTTATTTTATATTTTTAATTTGCCAGTCAATAGGATTTTTATCTAATTCTATTAATATTTTATTTATTTTAGAGAAATGGTTACAACCAAAAAATCCTCTCCTAGCAGATAATGGACTTGGATGAGGGGCTTCTAAAATATAATGTCTACTAGTATCTATAAGTTCTATTTTTTTTCTTGCATTTGCTCCCCATAAAACAAATATTACAGGGTCTTTTCTATTATTCAATAATTCTATAATCCTGTCAGTAAAAACTTCCCATCCTATTCCTTTATGAGAATTAGCTTCATGAGCCCTTACAGTTAATGCAGTATTAAGAAGTAGCACTCCTTGTTTAGCCCAAGGTATTAGATATCCATTATTAGGTATAAAACATCCAATATCACTTTCTAATTCTTTATATATATTTAATAGTGATGGCGGTATAGCTACATTAGGTTGTACTGAAAATGCCAATCCATGAGCTTGATTTTCTCCATGATATGGATCTTGTCCTAAGATTAATACTTTTGTATCTTTGTAAGATGTAAGCTTTAAGGCTTCAAATATATTATTCATATTAGGATATATTGTTTTAGTCTTATATTCTTCTTTTAGAAATTCCCTTAAACTTAAGTAATATGGCTTTTCAAATTCATCAGATAAAATCTCATCCCAATCATTACCCAACTTAACCATAATAGCACCTTCCTTTTAGTTATTATATAAAGTCCTTTTATTATCATCTCTTTTTGTTATTTTATTTCTATCAAAGTTTTCTAGTATTATCATACAATTTTTTCTACTTGAATTTAACATATCTCTATATTGACCTAACGTTATCTCACCAAATTCTTCTAAGTATTTTATCAAATCACCTTTTATTTTTTCATAAGCTTCTTTATCCATTATATATGTATCATCTAATTTTTCTATATCTTTTCCTATCATATACTCTACAACTTCTTCATAGTAGTTATTTTCACATATATCTTTTATATTTAATATAGTTAATATTTCAGATACCTTTAGTTTCTTTCGTATGTTATCTTTTATTTCTTTTTGCTTATCATTTAGTTTTACTTTAAAATCATAAAGTGATACTAAATTTTCATTCATCTTTATAATTTTTTCATTTTGTAATTTATCAAGTATTATATCCATTTCCTTCGCTTTAAACTTTATTTCAATCTTAGATCTTAATTCTTCTTTTAATATACCACTTCTAAGTCTATACTTTTTATGGTATATATTTAAAATCTCTATTGTTGACTTTTTTAAATTTTCATATTGACTTATATGTACATATATATTATTTATGTTTACAACTTTGTTTTCTTTTATTAACTTATCTATAGCATTTATAATAAGCTTTTCATTTTCTCCAGTATAACTCATTATATCTTTTAAAGTTTTATACGACTTTAAATCATTTTTAAGATATTCATTTATTATATCTTCAAGCTCACCTTTTTCTTTTATTTTAAGAGAGCTTATAACATCCTCATCAAACTTTTTGTGTTTATTAGGTTTCGTATCTATAATAATTCCACCACCTATAGTTTCAAGCGGTGAAAAGTTTCTAAGTACAAAACTATCTAATTTTTTAGCTACTATACTCTCTTCTAACCTAAGTTGTGCATAACAGTTTTCTCCAGATTTAATAATCTCTTTATCTAATGGAACCACTCTACATAATATCTCTCTAGTTCCATGATAAAGTCTTAATCTATCCCAATGTTTTAATTTTTTATTAGTATGATTAACTAAAGATAATTTAACATCTAGCATCATAGATTCTTCTAATGAATTTGGTGTAGCTAAAACGTCTCCTCTTTTTAATTCTTCAACTTTTATATTAGATATATTTATAGCCGTTCTTTGACCTGCATATGCAGTTTCAACACTTTGTCCATGAACTTGTATACTTCTTATCTTTGTTTTTAAGTTATTAGGATAAATAACTAAATCATCATCTATGCTTATTTTTCCTTCTAGTAATGTTCCTGTAACAACTGTACCAAATCCTTTTACAGAAAATACTCTATCTATATTAATCCTAGCAGGTGAATTTTCATTTTTATCATCTATATCATTGCTCATGTCATCTATTTTTTTTACAAGATTATTTATTCCATTTCTTGATATTGAGTCTACTTCTACAATTTCTGCCTTATCTAAGAAAGTACCTTTAGTTTTTTCTCTGATATCCTCCTTAACAAGTTCTATAAACTCATTATCAACCACATCACATTTTGTAAGTACTATAATTCCTTTTTTTACATTTAAATAAGATAATATATCCAAATGTTCAATGGTTTGTGGCATAACACCTTCATCACTAGCTATTACAAATAGTACAATATCTATACCAGCTGCTCCTGCTAACATATTTTTTATAAACTTTTCATGTCCTGGTACATCAACAATACCCGCTCTTTTATTACTTGGTAAATCAAAATATGTAAATCCGAGATTTATAGATATTCCCCTTCTTTTTTCTTCTTCTAGGGTATCCGTTTCTCTTCCTGTAAGAGCTTTTATTAAAGTTGTCTTTCCATGATCTATATGACCTGCTGTTCCTATTATTACATTTTTCATATAATTCTCCCTAGTTAAAGTTATTAATTTAAAACTCTTTTTAATTCTTTAGCTATAATTTCAAATTCTTCTTCAAATATAGTTCTTACATCTAATATATATTTGTTATCATATATTCTTGCTATTATATGCGAATCACTTAACCTCAATTTCTTTTCTAAAGATGATACACTCATATTTTTAGGTGTTATAGATACTACTTTTGTTTTTATTGTTTCTAATGGCATAGATCCTCCACCTACTTGAGATAATCCATCCTCTATAAAAATATTAGCATCTATATTTTGCTCAATTATTTTATCATACAAACACTTCGCTTTTTTCTCTAATTCTGATATCTTATAAGTTAACATTCTAAGAGTTGGTATTTCTTTTATTGCTTTTGATTCATCTAAATACATTCTAAGAGTAGCTTCAAGTGCACAAATAGTAAGTTTATCAACTCTTAAAGCTCTTGTAAGCTGATTTTTTTTCATTTTATCTATATACTCTTTTTTTCCAACTATTATACCTGCTTGAGGTCCTCCTAGCATTTTATCTCCACTAAATGTAACTATATCCGCTCCATTTTTTAAAGAATTTAGTACTGTTGGTTCATAAGATAATCCATATTTAGATAAATCTATAAATACACCGCTACCTAAATCTTCTATAACCGGTAAGTTATATTTTTCACCTAGCTTTTTTAATTCTCTTACTTCAACACTTTCTGTAAATCCTAATATTTTATAATTACTAGTATGCACCTTCATTAAAAGACTTGTTTCTTCATTTATAGCTTCCTCATAGTCATTTAAATGAGTTTTATTTGTAGCACCTACGTCTACTAATTTAGCTCCACTAAGCTCCATTATACTTGGTATTCTAAAAGATCCTCCGACTTCAACAAGTTCTCCTCTTGAAACTATCGCTTCTTTATCTTTAGCTAAAGTGCTTAAAACAAGAAGAACTGCTGCTGCATTGTTATTAACTACTAAAACATCTTCTGCATTTGTAATTCTTTTTATAGTTTCAGTTAAATGAGAATATCTAGATCCTCTTTCACCTTTGTCTATATCATACTCTAAATTAGAATATCTAAATGCTGTATTTAGTACTTCATTTTTTATACTTTCACTAAGTAAAGATCTACCTAAATTAGTATGTATAACTACACCTGTAGCATTTATAACTTTTTTTAATGATAATTCATACTTTAACCGAACTCTGCATATTGCATCATTTACTATGTCATCAATAGAAATATCAAAATCATGTATATTTTCTTTTAAGTTTATTATACTTTTTCTATTAATATCTATAGCTTCTCTAATACCTTCTATTACTAAATCTCTCGGGTATTCAGATATAATATTTACTATTTTACTATCTCCTAAAACCTCATCTACTGAAGGTAATTTAGAAAATAACTTTCTCTTATCCAATATAATCACTCTTTCTATGTTTGTTTGTATTTATCATCTATATTTTATAATTTACCTATATATTTAATAAGTTAAACTAAACTTAATATATTAAGTTTAATTTAACTTATTTTTTATTTATAAAATATATTATCTTAGTATATAAAAATACGGTTATTATATAACCGTAATATATTTATCCTCTTTCTTTTTTACACTTCCTATTATCTTTGCTTCTATCGATCCATTTGATTTCATATCTTCAACTAACTTATCTGCTAATTCTTCTTTTACTGATATTAAAAGTCCTCCTGAAGTTTGAGGATCATATAAAATATCTTCTATGGCTGTATCCACATCTATAATATTTACATCTTTTGAAATATACTCTTTATTTCTATACATTCCAGCTGGAATAATTCCCATATTCGCCATATCAATAGCTCCATCTAATATAGGCACATCTTTAGAATTTATTTCTATACTTACATTTGACGCCTTAGCCATTTCTAAAGCATGACCAAGTAAACCAAATCCAGTTATATCTGTTACAGAATTCACTTTTATATAGTCAAAACTTTTAGCTGCATATTTATTTAAATGTATCATAACTTCTATAACTTTATCAGAAATTTCTTTAGAAACAAGGTTTTCTTTCATAGCCGTATTTAATATACCTACTCCTATAGGCTTTGTTAAAATTAATTTATCACCAACTCTAGCTGTAGCATTTGATAATACTTTTTCTGGATGAACAACTCCTGATACAGAAAGACCATATTTAGGCTCTTTATCATCTACAGTATGCCCTCCTACTAAAAGAGCACCACTTTCTTTAACTTTATCAAATCCACCTTTTAAAATTTCTGCTAATATATTCATATCATGACATGATGGAAAACATACTATATTCATTGCAACTATAGGTTTTCCTCCCATGGCATATACATCTGATAATGAATTAGAAGCTGCTATTTGTCCAAATATATAAGGATCATCTATCATTGGAGTAAAAAAGTCTAAAGTTTGAATTAAAGCCATTTCATCATTTAATTTATAAACGGCTGCATCATCTGCAGTATCTAAACCGACTAGCAAATTATTGTTATTTTCATTTTTAGGAAGTTGTGATAATACTGAAGCCAGAACCTCCGGCCCAATTTTTGCCGCTCAGCCACCTGATGTTGTCATTTCTGTTAGTCTTTTTAAAATTTCCACTACGACCTCTCCTCTCCCTAATTCATATATTATCTATAATAACATATTTTTATAATTTATTAGAAATATTTCTAATCATTATACGCTATTATTCTATACTTATCAAAGCTTTTAATTCTTCATATTTTTTATCACCTATACCATTTACATTTTTTATTTCCTCTATTGAATTAAATTTACCATTTTCTTCTCTATATTTTACTATCTTATTAGCAGTAGCTTCTCCAACACCAGGAAGCGAATCTAATTCTTGTACATTTGCTGTATTTATATTTATTAAATTATTATCATTTGAATCATATACTGTATCATTTTCAAAATGCTCATTATTACTTTCTAAATTTTCACCTATTTTAGGTATTATATAATGAGATTCATCTTCAAGTTTTATTGCTAAATTTATTTTATTTAAATCTGCATTTTCTGTTATTCCACCTAATTTATCAATTGCATCTGATAGTCTTTTATCAATATCTATAGTAACAACTCCAGGATTTTTTACCTCACCACTAATAAATACCGTTATAGTTTTTTTATTTTTATTTGTATTTTCAATTTTTATATCTTCTTTTACGGAATTATATTTTTCATCAGATATATTATTAGATATAGTTTCTTTTTCAAAATTCTCACTTTGACTAACTATGTAAATATTATCTTTTATATTTAAATTTTTATTATCTATTATTTTATATATACTAAATAATAATATAAATATAAATGCGATTATTTTCCATTTATTAATTTTTATCACCTCTCTATATTTTGATTATTGACCAAAATATGTTATACTAAAATATAATATTTTATTTTGGAGGTTATTTTATGAAAAAATTTTTTTCATTTATACTTATACTTCTTATAACCTTCTTGCCTGTTTTTAATACAAATAATTTATCTTTTGCTGACAGTGAGCTAAATTTAACTGCTGAATATGCACTATTAATGGATTATGAAACAGGACAAGTTTTATATAGTAAAAATGGTTACCAAAAACTTTATCCAGCTTCAACTACTAAAGTATGGACAGCGTATATAGTTTTAAAATATGTCGATAATTTAAACGAAGTAGTTGAAATAAAAGATTTACCTATTGTTGAAGGTTCAAGTATGTACCTAAAAGAAGGTGAAAAATTTACAGTAAAAGAACTATTAGATGCACTGCTAATTCACTCATGTAATGACGTTGCAGTTGTTCTAGCTAAATATGTAGGTGGTTCTGTAGAAAACTTTATAACTTTAATGAATGACGAAGCTAAAACTATAGGAGCTAAAAATACTAACTTTAATAATCCTCATGGATTGCCAGATGAAAATCATTATACTACTGCTTACGATATGGCTCTGATGGCTAGAAAAGCTATGAATAATGACATTTTTAGAGATATAGTTAAAACTAAATCTGTTAAATATCCTGCTACAGAAGCTTATCCTTACGAAAGATACTTTGAAAATACTAATCAATTTTTAACATCAAAATATCAAATGGACTATAAGGGGCAACAAGTAGATATTAGGTATGATGTTGTAGATGGTATAAAAACAGGAACTACTGATGCAGCTGGAAAATGTCTTTTATCTACTGGTATTAAAAATAATATAAGAGTTATTTCTGCTGTTTTTAAGTCTACTGTTAATGATTTATATCTTGACTCTAGAACTTTACTAGATTACGGTTTTGATAATTTCCATATTGATACGATAGTCAATAAAGATGAATTTATAAAAAATAAAAAAGTTTTTTTAAGTAAAGAAAAAAAATTAACTTATCAACCAGAAGAGAATTATAGTATTGTATTACCTAACAATAGTAATAATAGTAGCAACTATTCAATTAAAACTAAATTAGATGATATCAAGTTACCTATAAAAAAAGGTGATAAAGTAGGTATTTTAGAAGTTTATAAAAATAACGAACTTGAAAAGAGTATTAACTTAGTTGCTAAAAATGATGCAACTAGCATATTTACATTCACTACCAAAAGTACTTTTTTATATAATATATTAAAAATACTTTTAATCGGATCTATGTTAATAATTTCCGCATTTATAATTATGTTATTTATTATACGTAGAAATATAAGAAAGAAAAGAAAAAAAAATATATATTCTAAAAAGAGAAGACGTAAAAAATACTAAAAGCTATTGATTAATCAATAGCTTTTAGTATTTTTTATATAATTATTTTATAGATTAATTAAAAAGCTGATAATGTTTACATTACCAGCTTTACAATACTATCCAAATATTTTATTAGTTAAAGAACATCCTGTACAAGTTGCAGCCACTCCACCTAATGCAGTTTCTCTTAATTCCATTGGTAAAGTTTTACCTACTTTATACATAGCAGCTACAGTTTCATCAAATGGTATTATATTTAATATACCAGCTAAACATAACTCTGCTGATATTAAAGCATTTGCAACACCTATAGCATTTCTTCCTTGACAAGGTACTTCAACAAGTCCTGCTATTGGATCGCATACTAATCCCATAACATTTTGTAAACAATGAGATGCAGCATGTACTGCTTGTTCTGGGCTTCCACCCATCATTTCAACTACACCAGCTGATGCCATTGCAGCTGCAGCTCCAGTTTCAGCTTGACATCCACCTTCAGCACCTGAAACAGTTGCATTTCTAGTTATTATAGCTCCTATAGCTGATGCTGTAAATAATGCATCTATCATAGTTTCATCATCTATATCATATTCTTTACCTATTGTAACTATTGCTCCTGGAAGTATACCACAAGAACCAGCTGTTGGTGCAGCAACTATAAGTCCCATAGAAGCATTTACTTCCATAGTTCCCATTGCAGCAGCCATAGCCTTATTCATTAATCCTCCACAAACAGTCTTAGCAGATGAATTTCTAAAGTTAGTTAACTTTTTAGCTTCTCCACCTATAAGACCACCCATAGATTTTATATCTTCTTTAACTGCTTTTTCAACAGCTTCTTTCATTATATTTAAACTTACTCTCATTTTCTCTCTTACTTCTTCTTTTGATATTCCAGTAAGTTCTGCTTCTCTTTCTATACATAACTCATGTATAGTCATGTTTAATTCTTTACATTTTTCTAATAACTCTGCTCCACTTGTGAAATTATATTTCATTTTTGTCTCTCCTTACTTATTAGAATTTCTCTAAAACTACTACTTTAGCTACTACTTCAAATTTTCTTAATTGTTCTATTAAGCTTGATTCTAATTCATCATCTGTTTCTATTGTTAAGAATGTATATTCTGACTTAGCTGGTTTATTAGTAGATATAGTTGCTATATTCTTATTATTATGTCCAAGTAATCCTGTTATAAATGC
>DHKFR23503__coassemble_1212_pt1 | contig 8518 bp, 8 predicted proteins | sample DHKFR23503__metabat2_high_PE_003 | metagenome-assembled genome bin DHKFR23503
CAAGAGCTGTATTTACTTATTCATAAAACTCTTGATTTAGTTCGCATTATATTAATATTGTTCATTAAAACGTACCTACAAATTAGAATTTAGCGTACTCTTATTTAATAAGTAGGAGTTGTGTTTTTTAATATAACTATTAATTGAGTTATGCATGAACCTAATTTATATCTAGCTTCTATCGGTATATCACTTTTATCCTGAAGAAAATCAATAATATACTCTTCATCAATATTAGCAAGTTTAGCAATTGATTTAGTTGAAATTTTGTAGCCATCCACTAATAATTCTAAATATGATTTAAATCTAAAATCAGGTAAATCCAATGACATATAGTCTAATATCAGAGCTTTAGCTGTCCAAAGATTCCAATGTTCAAAGTTTTCGAATAGTTCATATTCATATTGCTTGTAATTTCTTAACTTCTTTTCTTCTACTCCAAATAAATTAGATAATAAATCCCAATTCATATAATATTGACTTACTAATCTATTCAACAAGTTTTCTATATAATCTCCGTCTATTTTAGTTATATCTATATAAATATACCTACCCTTATAAATTTCTTATTTTAATTTTGGTCTTAAATTCATGTTTATTTGTATGATATCAAAAGTGTTATTACTTCGCATTATATAACAATTGCGAAGTTAAATATATTGTATCATTTTCAACACTAGTTTAAAACATAGCCTAATATTTAAATTTTATAATTTCACTTCTTTACATATTTTTATTTTAAGCTTTCTATTTTATTACTCTATAAAAATTCTCTTTTTATTAGTATCTCCTATATATAAATAATTAAATACATTGACAAATAATCTATATATGATTATTATTGTATTAAGTACTTAATACAATAATAAGGAGGGATATATGTCTTTTGAATTTGATAATAATAAACCTATATATCTTCAACTAGTAGATATAATCAAACTTAAGATAATATCTAAAGAGCTAAAACCTGGTTCTAAGTTAAGTTCTGTAAGAGATATGGCTCAAGAATTTGGTGTAAATCCTAATACTATGCAACGGGCATTATCTGAACTTGAAAGAGAAAATCTTTTATACAGTCAAAGAACAAGTGGAAGGTTTGTAACTGATAATGAAGATAATATAAATCAACTACGTGAAGAAGTCGCTAAGGTTGAAATATTATCTCTATACAATATACTTACTAAACTTGGTTACAAAAAAGAAGAGCTAATAGAATTAGTTATAAATAATTTAAAGGAGATGAGTTAATGGACAATATCGTTGAAATTAAAAATGTATATAAAAGTTACTCAAAAAAAGAAGTTATAAGTAATATGAATTTAAATATTCCTAAAGGAAAGATTGTAGGGCTTTTAGGTCCTAATGGAAGTGGTAAAAGTACTTTAATAAAGCTTATAAATGGATTGCTTCAACCTAATAGTGGTGATGTGTTGATAGATGGTATAAAGCCTTCTATAGAAACTAAACGTATAGTATCATATTTACCAGAGCGAACTTATCTTAATGATTGGATGAAGGTTTCTGATATTTTAAACTTTTTCAATGATTTTTATGATGATTTTGATATAGATAAAGCTATGGATATGGTAAAAAGTCTTAATATAGATATTAATGAAAAGCTTAAGACTATGTCTAAAGGAACTAAGGAAAAAGTTCAATTAATACTTGTTATGTCAAGACATGCAAAGCTTTATATACTAGATGAGCCTATTGGTGGTGTTGACCCTGCTGCTAGAACTTATATCCTTAAAACTATTATTACAAATTACTGTGAAGATAGTACATTATTGATAGCTACTCACTTAATAAGTGAAATAGAAAATATATGTGATGATGTAATTTTTATATCTAATGGTAATATTGTTTTACAAGGTAATGTAGATGAAATTAGAGAAGAAAAAGGAAAGTCTATAGATGCTTTATTTAGGGAGGAATTTAAATGTTAGGTAAGTTATTAAAATATGAATTAAAAGCTACTTCAAGAGTATTTATACCTCTTTATATCGCAATACTTGTTGTCTCTATAGTAAATGGATTATCATTAAACTTAGAAATATTAAATATTCAAGGTTTAGCTACTATTGTACTTATGTGTTTATTTATTTCATTATTTGTTATTACTATAGTTGTTACTATACAAAGATTTAATAAGAACTTGCTTAAAGATGAAGGTTATTTAATGTTTACCCTTCCTGTAAGTTCTAAGCACCTTGTTCTATCAAAATATTTAACTTCATTAATATGGACATTTTTAAGTTTTGTTGTAGCATTTTTATCATTTACTATAATCTTTATGATACCAACTTATAAGTATTTTGATTTTAGTTATTTTATAAATGAATTTAATTTATTGTTTTCAAATATGTTAAATCTTAATATATTAGGTCAATTTCTTAAGATAATATTATTAATGATTATTAGTTATACAATCTTTATATTTAATGTATATTTAGCTCTTTCTGTTGGACAGTTACCAATATTTAATAGATTTAGAAATGTATCTTCATTTATAGGATTCTTAGTTATTAACTTACTTATATCTTATGCTCAAAATATAGTTAGTTTATTTGTAAATGATGCTTCTGTAAATATTGAAGCTATTGATAATATTAATTATGCAATTAATAGTGTAACATCTATTGTTTCTAAAGGTCTTAATATAGCCATAGTAATTAATATAATTATAATATTAGTATTATTCTTTGCAACAACTTATATATTAGATAAAAAATTAAATTTAGAATAATAAAAGGGATTATAACTTTGATAAGTTATAATCCCTTTTAATGTAAAATCTTATATTCTTAAATCATCTTAATAATGCCTAATATTTAGATTAATATGTTAACTCATAAATAAATCTATTATATCGTCTTTAGATAAATTCTTTAGCGTAGAACTATTATCTAAGTTTCCATTAATAACATCTTCTATAAGCTCTTTTTTAGTTTCTTGTAAGTTTATTACTCTTTCTTCTGCTGTACCTTTTGCTATAAGCTTTATTACATTAACTACATTCTTTTGACCAATTCTATGGGCTCTATCACTTGCTTGATCTTCAACAGCTGGATTCCACCATGGGTCAAAGTGAACTACTATGTTTGCACTTGTTAAGTTTAAACCTGTTCCTCCAGCTTTTAAAGATATTAAGAATACTTTATTATTATTTGTATTAAATTCTTCTACTAGCTTTACTCTATCCTTTGCACTAGTTTTACCATCTAAATAGCTATACGATATATTTTCTTCATTTAATCTTTTACCTATAACTTCTAGTACTTTTGTAAATTGAGAGAATACTAATATTTTCTCATCACTTGAATCATTTATAATGTTAATTAAAACATCTAACTTAGAGTTTTTACCTTGGTAGTTTTTAACCATAAGTTCTGGTGATAAACATAGTTGTCTTAATTTTGTTAAATATGAAAATACAGTTATATTGTCTTGATTATTTTCTTTTATTTTTCTAGTTATAAGGTTTACATATCCTTTATATGCTCTTTTATGTTCTTTTTCTAAGTCTATTATAATTTTTTGCTCTATTTTATCTGGTAATTCTGTTATAACTTCTTTTTTAGTTCTTCTTAATATAAATGGTTTTATAAGATTTTTAAGCTCTATAATATTTTTATCATTATTTATAAATATACTTTTAAACTTTGATTTATTATATAAGTATCCTGGCATTATAAAATCAAATATTGACCAAAGTTCCATTAAGTTATTTTCTATAGGTGTTCCAGTTAATGCAAATTTAACTTTAGCATTTACATTTTTTATAGCCTTTGTAATAATTGCGTCTGGATTTTTAATGTTTTGAGCTTCATCTATAATACAATAATCAAAGCTTATATTTTTATATTTATCTATATCATTTTTATAAGTTGTATAAGTAGTTAGTATAACATCGTAGTTATCTATATTATCTAATATCTTTTCTCTTTCACTTTTTGCTGCATGTAAAAGTCCAACTTTTAATGTTGGAGCAAATTTTTCTAATTCATTTTTCCAATTGTATATAAGGGCTGTTGGTGTTATTACTATGCTTTTTTTATCTTTATTAGATAATAAAAAAGCTATTGTTTGTATAGTTTTACCTAGACCCATTTCATCAGCTAGTATTCCTCCAAACTGATAATCTGATAAAGTTTTAAAGAACTCAAATCCACTTACTTGATAATCTCTAAGAGTTGCATTTAAATCTTTTGGAATTTCATAATTTTTACTTTTAACCTTATCAAATTTCTTAATTACATTAGATACATATTTACTACCATTTACAAAGCTTAAGTCTTCATCTTCTATAAGCTTTTCTAAATAGATAGCTTTGTTATTTGGTATTTTCATATTATCAAAGTCATTGTATATATTTAATATATCTATTAATTTAAATGCTTGTTCTAAGTCCTTATCTTTTAAGTCTAAGTAAGCTCCATTTTTCATTCTATACAATCTATTATTATTTTTATATGAGCTAAATATTTCTCTATATTCATTTGAATCTACTCCCTCTATATCTAGCTTCATACTCATGTATCCATTTCTTGATTGAGATATATCCAGAGTTATATTAGGATTTATAGTTATATTTTCGTCTATATATTCGTCATTAGTTTCTTTATTTAAATTCTCTAACCCATTTAATACTGTAGCTACTATATGGCTACATATTTGAGGTTTAGTATTTGATAGTAAACTGTGACAATCACAACTCATATTTGATATTACTCTTGTTTTTGTGTTTATACTTATTATTGCTGTGTAGTTGTTTCTATGATTTTCATCTATTACAGTTGCATAAAAAGTTATATTATCACCATCTACTTTTGAATAATCATTTATAACTAAATTTCTTTTAAAGAAAGAAAATCCTGTATTAAATTTATTTTTATCTGTATGAGATCTTATTATTTCTTCTATTAAATTTGAGTACATTTTTAATGTCCTTTCATTTTTAGCGTTAATCTCTATTATACTCATAATTTTAATATTTAGATAGATATAAAATTATAAAACTTATTTTATTAGGTTTTAAAGTTAAATTATATGATATTTTAAATAAGATTAATAAATTTAAATAAATAAAAACACTTATAGATAAAAGGTTTCCTTTTAAATATAAGTGTTTTATTAATATTAGTTAGATGACTTAACTAACATTCCTGCAATTTTTTTACCTAACTCTAAACACTCTGTGCAATCATCTTCTAATGCTTCGCGTATTATAAGACCATCAAATATTACATCACAACCATACTCTTCCATTCTGCTCATCCAGTCTCTCATCCATTCACCATCTCCCCAATCGTAAGAGCCAAACAGTACTGCTTTTTTCCCTGATACCTTGCTTGATATACTTTCTATAAATGGTTCAAATTCACTTTCTTCTAGCATTTCTGCTCCCATAGCTGGGCACCCTAATATTATTATGTCTTCATCATTAAATATATCTGAATTAGCATGAGATACGTCTATTACTTGAGCTTCTACTCCATTTTCTTTTATCCCTTGTGCTATTAAATTTGCCATTTTTTCAGTGTTACCTGACCCTGACCAATATACTATTTTCATTCCTTTTCCTCCATATTATTTAATATATTTATCAATTAATTGATAATAATTATCACTATCGTTAATTAAATAATATATTATTTTTTTATCAATGTCAACTAAAATATGTAAAAAAGGCTAGAGATAAGTTTTATACAAAATCTTATTTCTAGCCTTTTTATTTTATATTAACTATTTAACCATAGCGTTATATTCTTCTTCATTCTTAGGAACTGTTATTTCTTTATTCTTTAACTTTGTAATTGTTTCTTCAACTAAATCTAATATTTCTTGAGAAACTAAGTTTTTAGTAGTGTCAGGTATACCTACAGCATTATCTTCTAATCCGTAAATTGTAGTTGTTCCACCTTCAAATGTTCCATCTAAATAAGCTTTAACTGTTTCATATACACCTACATCAACTCTTTTTATAGCTGAAGTTAATACATTTTCAGGAGCTAAATCACTTTGATCTCTATCAACACCTATTGCAAATTTACCATTTTCTTTAGCTGCTTCTATAGATCCTGTTCCAACATCTCCACCGCAAGTAAACACTATATCTGCACCATTTGAGTACATTTGGTTAGCTATAGCTTTTCCTTTTGCTTGATCTGTAAATGAGTTTGCATATTGTACTTGAATTGTAGCATCTGGGTTAACTGCTTTTACTCCTGCCATAAATCCATATTTAAAAGTATCTACAGTTGGTAATTGCATACCACCTATAAATCCTACATTATCTGTTTTAGTAGTTTTACCTGCTACTAGACCAGCTAAATATGCTGATTCTTGAGCATTGAATAATATACTTTTTACATTACTAATATCTGTTAATTCTTCATCTACTATTACAAAGTTTTGATCTGGATATAATTCTGCTCCTTCTTTTATTGCATCAGATAATTTCATACCTACACCAAGTATTAAATCTACATCTTCATCAACTAATGTTTCTATGTTTGTTGCATAGTCTGAATCTTGCTTTGATTCTAAGTATTTAACTTCTACACCTAATTCTTTTTCAGCTTGTTGAAGTCCTTCCCATGCACTTTGGTTGAAACTTTGATCGTTTACTCCTGCTACGTCTGTTATCATTGCTACTGTTATTTTATCATTTTCTGCACTTTCATTATTTCCTGAGCATCCTACTAATAATGATGCTGATACTACTGTAGCCATTGCTAATGTTGTTAATTTTTTTAATGTCATCTTATTAACCTCCACATATGATGTCTTTCAAAGTTAAAAGATATTTGCAATAAAAAATCCTTTTACCTAAAGAGATAAAAGGATAGTTAGTTCATTTATATTTTAAACTATTCAAATATCTTTTTAGTCTCTCTGGACCAAATTAAAGTTTTTTGTCTTGGTTATTATTACATTTTTATAAAAAGTTGTCAATATATTTTAAAATATTTTTTTAATTTTATTTAACTAAACTTACCATTCCTAGATTCATAAATAGCTCATGCATCTTTTTATTATCAATATTTAATATTAAACTATCTAACTCTATATTTTGTATTTCTTCTATGTCAGTTTTTATAGTTGCTAATTTTTTACTAGTAATTGCATCATTTTTATATAATAATAAGTTCTTTAAAGGAGACCTTTTTATACCTAAACTTTCTTTAAAGAATGCTAAAAGTTCTTTTTCCTCTTCTTTACTCAAGTTTTCTATATTTTTATATATTTCCTCTATAGAGCCATAGTGGGCTATAAGTGGTCTAGATGAAGTTGGACCTACATTCTTAACACCCTTTATGTTATCTGATTTGTCTCCTTCTATAGCTTTTGCATCTATAATTTGAATTGGTTCTATTCCCTTAAAGTGTTTAACATACTCAGGTGTATATTCAAAGATTCCACTTGGAACATTAATACTCTTTTTATCTATACCTATTTCCTTATACATATCATCAGCTTTACTTGTTACCATCCATAATTTAGTATATTCTGATACTAATTGAATATAATCTTCATCTTTAGTGTGTAAATATATCGGTATATCTTTTTCAAACTTTTTAACTATACTTCCAGCGAAATCGTCTGCCTCATATTCGTCATTGGAAAATACTGGTATATTTATCTCTTGTAGTAATTCAGTTAGCAACTTAAATTGAGCTTTAAGTGGATATGGTGTTTCACTTCTATTTGCTTTGTACTCTGGATCTATTTCTCGTCTAAATGTATTTCTACTTCTATCAAGAACTATTGCTAAATGTGTTATATTTTGACTCTCAATTAATGGAAGTAGTGTTTTAAAGAACATATATATTCCATTTGTATATTCTCCATCTGGAGATTTCATTAGTTTTGTATATGCAAACTCTTTTTGTTCATCTGTTTTTGCAAATAGTAAATCTCTTGCTGTTGCATAAAAACTTGTTGATAAAAGTGAAGATCCATCAACTATTAGTAGTTTATTTTCTTTTATTTCATTATTATCATTAAATATATCTTCATCCATTTCAACTTCTTCAAGTGAATCTAAATAGATTTCTTTAGTTTTTTCTATTTTAACTTCTATTTCTTTTATATATTTATTTTTAATTCTTAAGTCTGTATTTAATCTAGAACCAACGTAACTATTTAATCTTATATAATCACTTCTCTCTAAACCAGACGCTTTTATTTCATCTTCATTATATAAGCTTATTTTAATTTTTTCTATATGTTTTAAGTGTTCTTCATCTACAATATATTTATTTTTTTGTATAGTAGATATATCTATAGTTTCATTTTCTAGTATCATTATTTGATCTTGTTTTTCTTCTTTATTTTTTAAAAAATCGAATAAATTTTCCATATATTCTCCTTTAATATTCTTTTTAGTGTAATAATACTATTTTATTTCATTTATTTAGATTTGTATATGTTATTAGTTATTTTTTAAGTTTTTAATTCTACTAGGAAATAAAAAAGTAAATTTTAATTTAAAATAATTAATATTAAATATTAT